>Ga0272442_10001986_pt1 | contig 30202 bp, 26 predicted proteins | sample SSMForm2O_FD_200262 | JGI IMG/M metagenome (GOLD analysis project Ga0272442, IMG submission 200262) | Marine sediment archaeal communities from Little Sippewissett salt marsh, Falmouth, MA, United States - SSM-Form-2O | ecosystem: Environmental > Aquatic > Marine > Wetlands > Sediment ...
AGCCGGTTGCCATTATCAGGCGCACGGATATATAACCTCCGGAAATGGCGACCGCCGTGAACGAGACATCAATACCGCCGGAGAGCAGCGCGACCAGCACGCCCATGGCAAGAATCCCCATACCCGCGCTGCCGCGAATGATGTCAAAGAGGTTTTCAAAGGACATAAAGGATTTATTGACGGAGGTGACGACAATCGAATAGACAATTATTATGATAAACAGATACGTCTCATGCTTCCTGAATAACCTTTCAAACATACCCCATATCTCCTGACGGCTTTTTCCTTAATAACGACCGGCTGCCGCTGCTTTTTTCTTCACCGTTTCGTACAGCTCTTCCTCGCTCGTACTCTTCGGATCGACTTCCACAATCTTTTTTCCGTCCCGCATGATCATTACTCTGTTGCAGTTATGAAATACTTCCGGAATTTCATCCGAGATGATGATGATGCCGATACCCTTTCCGGCGAGCTCGGTTATCATATTGTGTATCTCGCCCTTGGAGGCGATGTCGATCCCCACGGTCGGTCCATCCAGGATGAGTATCTTCGGGTCCGTGGCCAGCCACTTGGCAATAACAACGCGCTGCTGGTTTCCCCCTGAAAGACTGTCGACCGGTGCTCCAAGTGAAGGTGTCTTGATTCGAAGCTCCCGGGCATATTTATCGATGAGTGCCGTCTTCTTCAATTCGCTGATAAAGCTCAGTCTGTTTAAAAGTCTCCTCAGCACGGTGACGATTATATTGTTTCCGATGGATTGATCGAGAAAAAGGCCCTGGTGATGCCTGTCCTCGGGTACATAGCTTATACCCAGCCTGACGGCTTCCCGTGGAGAGTTAATGTGAACCCGCTTCCCGTTGATATTGATTTTCCCCGAGTCGGGGCTATTGAGTCCGAAGAGGGACAGTGCGAGCTCGGTCCGTCCGGAGCCGAGAAGGCCCGTAATACCCATTATTTCACCCTCGTGAAGCTCAAAACTGATATCCTCGTAATTCCCTCTCTTTGTCAGGTTTTTCACCTCGAGAAGGGGCCCGGCTTCCTCTTCTCTTCCCTTGTACTCGAAGGTGGTGTGTTCGATCTTCTTTCCGGTCATATGGTAAACGAGCTTATCGGTATCGAGCTCGGCCGTATCAAACTCGCCGACGATCTTCCCGTCCCGTAAAACCGCTATCTTCTCCGCAATCTCCAGTACCTCGCTCAACTTGTGGCTGACGAAAACCGTGGAAATTCCCTGCTCTTTCAGGTCCATGATAATGGAGAAAAGAGAATCGATTTCCTTCTTTGTCAGTGCCGTTGTCGGCTCGTCCATGAAAATGAGCCGGGTACCCTGCGTAAGCGCTCGAACAATGGCGACTATCTGTCTGTTTGCCATGGAGAGATCTTCCACTAGATCGTCCACTGACAGTGAAATACCTATTTTATCGAGCTCGCTGAGAGCGAATGACCTCACTTCACTCCATTTCAGCAGCTTCTTCCTCCGCTCGACCATCTGATTGAGTGATATATTCTCAGCTATGGTAAGGTTGGGGAAAAGCGAGAGGTCCTGGTAAATGACCTGTATACCCTCTCGTATCGAATCGATTGCACGGAGGTGGGTGTAGGGTTTGCCGTTGATGATGATTTCACCATCGTCGATGGGAATGACGCCCGCTATTGCCTTGATAAGTGTTGATTTCCCTGAACCGTTTTCACCGACAAGGCAGTGGACCTTCCCCTTTTCAACGGTCATGCTAACATGATCCAGTGCCTTGACGCCCACATACGACTTGCTGACGTTCTCAACTTTTAAGAACTCATTGCTCATAAATACGAACCCGTGTTTTTCTGTTTTAGGAAGAACTTCGAATATCGTCTAACCCGGATTTCCATGAACGAGACATTAAACCTATAATAATAAACTCACCGTGACTTAGTAAATAAGGTTAATCCTTGATTCGGCTGTAATCGTGCGGCGCCTGCTTCGTTTTCCGTATAAAAACCGATGAGCTGTAAATTAAACAGTCAGGTTGTGCAGGGTATTCCCCTGCACAACCTGGTTTTATCGGTTTGATTAAGTATCCTCAGAAGGCATAATCATCAACATTGTCTTTGCTCAGCACAAGCGGTGCGTTTCCGAAGATAATTCCGCCCTTTACGGAGCAGCTTTCATAGCCCTTCTTATCAAGATTCACACCCTCTTTGATCTCCTCACCCATGAGTACCTTGTAGGCGATTAATGCGCTTACGTATCCGGCATCAGCAGGTCTCCAGCAGTGCGCACGGTAAAGATATCCCGATTTGAGATAGGGTCCGTTAACGGACGGAAGTCCCAGCCCGGCGACCTTGACGTTACTGACTCCCTTATCCTCGAGTGCCAGCGCGGACATCGCACAGGTTGCGACCGTACATCCGTATATACCCTTCAAATTCGGATAAGTTTTCAGGAGCTCCACGACCTTGTCATAGGCAAGCTTCTCGTCGTTCTTGTCCTCCAGCGGACCGTCGGTGACGAGTTTCATCTTCGGCCATTTCTGCTTCTGCAGTTCCACTCCCGCGTTCCACCACTGCATGTGCGTCTCCATGGTGAGCGCGCCGACACATCCGGAATACTCGCCCTCGTAGTTCATGGCTTCAGCAAGGGCCGAGAACATGAGCCTTCCGAAATCCTCATTCACGAATGCTTCCATGTCCCAGTCGACAATTCCTTCGAGCTGCTGTGCCTCGTGGCTTACCGTAACGATACCGGCCTCTTTTGCCTTCTTGAGCACGGGAACCATTGAAAGAGGGTCATTGGGAACAACAACAATAGCGTCCACGCCCTTGGCAATGAGGTCCTCAGTCATCTGAACCTGCTTTGCGGGGTCGCCTCCCTCGGGCGCTATCTGATAGGCATTGACTCCGTACGCCTTGCCGAACTCCTCAACACCGACACGCATGTCGTCAAACCATGAGATTCCTTCGTGCTTTGCCACCATTACGATTTCGAGCACTTCCTCACCTTCCTCTTTTTCGCCGGCAGCAAAAACGAAAACAGCAGTAAACAGCATGGCGAGTACGAGGGGGATCACAATAAATACATTTCGCTTCATAGCATTCTCTCCGTTTTCTATTGGATTTTTATGAAGGCCGCTTCGTTTTTAGGCCTTCGCGCAGATGACCTGAATACTCGAAAACCACCCCCTTTCGTCCGGTTTTTCAACTACCGTCAGGATGTAAGAACTCCCGTTCTCCAGTGATTTATGAGCTTTGAGTATGATAAGTACGACGATGCCGGAAGGCGTATCCCGCCGAAGTGCTTATACCGCGGGTTCCCCTCCATGTAGTTAGTTTTACATATTTACAAAATATGTAATAAATCTAACTGAAAGTGTGATAATTTTAACTTAACATACCATCAACGTCAAGGAAATTATTCATCCATAAAAAGAATAAATTATGGACGTTTTTCAGCCCCAGTATTTTTTCTGAAAATCGACGATCTTCCTGTATACGCCGCTATCGGCCAGGGCATCGAAAGTCTCCTCGAAAAGCTGAAACTGTTCACGGTACATCGCGTGGTTCCGCATATCGGGCTCGACAGTATCCAACGGGTGCACCATTTTTTCGACAGCTTCCTCAACGGTGCTGAAAAGACCGCATCCGACCGAACCCAGTATAGCGGCCCCGAGCGTGGCGCACTCCGATACCATGGGCCTCTCCACCACCCTTCCGTACACGTCAGCCTGTATCTGGTTCCAGAGCTGCGATTTCGACCCCCCGCCCGACAGCCTGAGAACATCAAAGTTCTTTCCGAGCACTTCCTCCATGGCAGCGATCACCATGTTTATCTCGAAGGTCACTCCTTCAAGCACGGCCCGCGCCGTATCCTTTCTGTCATGAATGAATGAGAGCCCGATACTCCCCCCCCTCGCGTAATCGTGGTAGTGTGGAGTACACTGCCCCTGGAAATAGGGAAAGAAAATAAAGCCCCTGCTTCCCGGGGGACTCTGGGACGCTTCGAGCGTAATTATATCGAAGACATCAAGATTCAATTCCGAAGCCGCCTTCATCTCGCTCCTGCCGAACACGTCTCTCCACCACCGCAATGCGGCTCCTGACGTGAAGTTTATGCCTTCCATGTCCCACTTGTTCGGAATACCCGAACCCCCGACCAGTATCTTCCGTTTCGGGTCTTTTTTACGGGAGTCGATATGCGCCACAATGACCATGCCGGTTCCAACGGTGATCTCAGCCATGCCCTCTCTTACTATACCCGCTCCGATCGCACCGCACTGCTGGTCTCCCGCACCTATGGCAATGGGCATACCCTGCGCAAAACCCGTTTGCCTGCTCGCATTTTTTGAAATGGTCCCTACCTGCCGCGCAGTGGTGCCCATGGGCGGGAGCTTTTCCATGGGCAACCCTATCCTGGAACAGAGGTCGCCGGACCAGTCCAGCCTGTCGATATCCATCATACCGTTCAGGGTAATGGATGCCGGATCGGTGCTCAGGTCCTCCGCTCCGAGCTTGTAGAGAAAATATTCCTGGCCGTTGAGTATTTTGTATGTTCTGTCGTATCCACGCTCCGGATGGTCGATAAACCACTTCATCTTAGGATAGGCCCACATGCTGGAGACCGGTACACCGGTGAGTGCATGAACCCTGGCTTCGCCGATATTCTCTTTAATCCACTCGACCTCGCGATCCGCGCGAACATCGGCCCAAACGATTGAATCTCCCAGGGGCTTCATTGCACGGTCAACCGGAATAAACGTTCCACGTTGGCTCGAGATGCCGAGCGAAGCAATATCGCCGGGACTGATGCCGCTCTTCTCCACCGCCTCGTTTGTCGTTTCGCACAGACGTGTCCACATAGGTTCCACATCCTGCTCGACCCACCCCGGATGAGGATACGTACAGGGATATTCCCTGTAAGACAGACTCACCACCCTGCCGTCCGTGTCCGTTATCATCGTTTTCACACCCGTGGTCCCGATATCCATTCCCGCTATGTACATCGAACTTTCCCTCCGTACAGGTAAATATATTATCAATTTTTGTGAAAATAATAACATCTATTCGGGGTATGTCAAATTCTTTTAATCGTGACTTCTATGAATACCTGCAGTACGTCTTGAAACTTGACAATATTATAACAGCGGTATATAAATGAACATTCGGGAGAGAATGTGTACTTATTATCCAAGGTATGAGAGTGGACAAGAATACAAGAATTAAAAGTATTGTCGATATTCTTCGTCATAAGAACGCCGTAACCATAAAGGAGCTCACAAAAAAGCTCGGTGTCTCTGAAATGACCATCAGAAGGGACCTTGTTCTCCTTGGAAACGATAACATAGTAGAGCTCATCCCGGGCGGAGCGTTATTAAAAGTTCCGAGGGATGAAATACGCAATAACGAAAAGTATTATATCTACAATGAGGAATCGAGAAGGACACGTGAAAAGCTTCGTATCGGACAGCAGGCCGCGTCGATGGTGGAACAGAACGACACCATAATTCTCGACGTCGGCTCCACGGTGGAACATATCGCAAAGTTTATCCCGAACGATATGTCCGTCACTATTCTCTGCTATGCGCTGAATATACTCGTCGAGGTGTACAGGAAGAGGAGCTGTAATCCGATCCTTGCGGGCGGTTTTCTTCACGAAAATACCCTGATGTTCGAAAGTTCGGAGGGAATAGAGCTGATACGGAGGACGAGGGCCGACAAGGGATTCATTTCAGCCGCGGGATTCCATGAAACCCTTGGCGTAACCTGCGCGAATACCTATGAGGTGGAAACCAAGAGGTCGGCGATCCGCTCTTCCAAGACAAAGATTCTCACCATTGATTCGACGAAATTCGGTAAAACGAAAATCGGCTACTTCGCGGACATAGACGATTTCGACATCATCATCACGGATTCCGATATACCGGACGAGTACAGGGCCGTTATCAGTAATCACGGCATAGAGCTCATTGTCGTCTAGCCCCACCTGCTCCTCTCTCACGCAGATCGGAAAAATCCGTACCCGTATTCTCTACCCTCATTCTCTCAGGAGAGAATTATATCCCCTTTTCATTCATCACTTCACTTTACCGAACGGATACGCCCATGAAAATATTGTTAAATAATTATTTTATGATATATTATTAATAAATCTTCTTTGAACATTTATTAAGCCATGCGGCATTACTCCAGGCAGAACACGCGTAATTAAACAGGGAGAGATGGATATGAAAAAACATCTGATTTCAGTGCTGGTTTTTTCCATGATTATCATAGTGTTGTCCGCATTAACCTCCTGCGAAATGATTTCCGAGCTCGATGGAGGGAACGGTGACTCTTCCGATGCACAGGATATACCGGAGGATGTTCTCGAAATTGCCGATTTCATCACCGGAATCATAGGTATGGCGATCTCGGGAGAAAATCCGCCGGACGGTCCGGACCTGGCGGAATATCCCGACGGTTATCCCGACGGTATGTCCGTCAGCTCGGGTTCGGACATGAATACGCTTGTAATTACAATCAGTGACGTGGAACCTGACGGCTCGGGCGGTCCGGTGGTAAACGGTTCCGTAACGCTCGTCAATTCCTGGACTCCCGGCGACAGCACCTCGACCCTCGATGTTACCGCCTCTTTCTCCATGACGAACTGGACTTACAGCTCCTGCTCGCTGGATGCATTGTCCGTATTTCCCGTTGACTCGAACGGTGAGTGGACATCCGACGAGCCCGAAAGCGTGTCCGGAACCCTTACGGTTGACGGAACGGTCTACGACTTTGCCGAGATACTTGACGCGCTGGAGCAGTCCGAATCGGACGACGGGGAAGACGGGGACGAAGAGGATACGGTCGTTTCCGTTACCACCATAGATTTTATCGCGTGCGGAACGGCGAACATCAGCTTTTCCGACGGCACGAACTGGGAAGCGGTCGATAACCCGGGCGGGATTACTGGCAACCTGTATGGGATCGCCTGCGACGCATACGGCAACTGTGTTGCCGTCGGAGACGGGGGAAAGATCATCTACTCGGATAACGGCCGCACCTGGACCGCCGTTCAGACCGGCACGACCGAATCGCTCTGGTCCGTGGTAGCCGCGGGCAGCGGCCTTTTCATCGCGGACATCGGGAACATACAGGGCACGGGCGGGAGCTATACCGACCCCTCCCTGCTCTCTTCCGGAGACGGCGGCCGTACCTGGTCGACGATCACGCCGCTTATAAGCGGCACGGCTGAAATCCTTGACCCGCAAATAATCTGGGACTTCGCCTGGAGCGGCTCGCGCCTGATCGCGGTCGGCTCGAATTATTCGTGCTACTCCGACGATCTCGGTGCCACCTGGACCGTTCTCGACGGCCCGGCTTTCGACATGTTCAGGGCGAAGTCCGTGGATTACTCCGAAGACCGTTTCGTCATTGCCGGCTACGACCAGTTTGAGGGAACGGTGGGGAAAATATTGTACTCCGCGGACGGCGAAACCTGGCTTGAATCGGAAGACACGTTTCCCGGAATCACCTTTCACGATGTGTTTGGAAACGGGAACGGCAACTGGGTCGTTACCGGGGAGGACGTTGAGTCGGCCGAGGTCAACACGATAAAGGTCTATTTCAGCGACGAGAACGCCGAATCGGGCTGGGTCGACGTGAGCGGGAACTTCGAATCCATGCCCCCGTCCTCCCTCACCCACGTGACCTGCAAGAACGGCACGTGGATGGCAAGCCACCCGGGCGGATGGCACTACCTCTCGCTTGACGGACGGAACTGGACTGAAAGCAAGACGGACTATTACGCGACGGCCGATCTCACGTTCAGGCCCTGAAATATCCCAGGCCTGCGTTCGAGTACCGCAAGGGCGTTACAACGGAAGCATGAACGCCAGTATGGTGAATATCGTTATATAAGCTCCTGCGTGGGCGATCCAGGGCGTGATCAGTCCGCAGGGTATGTAAAATTGCAGCCCCTTTCCGTTACCGGGAAAGGGGCTGTTGGTCATTTATTGAAATACAATTTATAAGCCCCGCAGACCTCATTTCCCTGACAAATACCTCACGGTGTTGTGCCAGAAATCTCCATAACCTTCCCATTCGACAAAGGCCGAACCCCAATGCCGTGAAAGGTCCGATGTAAAGGCCATTGTCTTCCCTTCCTTGTAATCCCAAACGGTGATAAAGGGATCATCTCCGAATTTCGCGAGCAGATGTGCGCCGTCCTTGACCGTGACCTTGTTATAGCCCAGGAAAAGGGGCCACTCGTCCGGGACCTGCTCGAAGAGGGGGTGCCCGGCTTCCAGCACATCAGGACGTACCCCCTGTGATTTTTCCATCCTGTCATCCGTTTGCTGTATCTCAACGGGAAGAATCTCCTCTATTACCGTATCATGATAACCCGGAATTCCTCTGAGCCCCTGAAAGGAACCGTACCCCCCGATCATGATGAACGCCCCGCCCTTTTCGACAAACTGCCGAATAATATCAAGGCGGTCCGCTCCCATGGGAACTTCGAACATGTTCGGGTACATCTGAAGCGTGTTCTTCCCGCAATCGCTTAAAATGACCACGTCATATTCATTTAATTTTTCCAGCGTATCCGGAAATGAACCGAGCGCGACATGGTTGGGCATATGCACCAGCTCAATGTCACCGAATTTTGACAGTGCCTCAACAAACCAGACACCATAATCTTCATACCCTGCGATCGGAAACAAATCGAACCCTTTGATATGAAACTTCAATACAACCCACGTCTCCCCGACGAGCAGCACTCTGGTTTTCTCTGACATGTTTTCCGTCCTGTTTTCATGTATTTGTTTGAACTTCCGAAGTAATCTGCAGGCTATGCCGAATCTCTTCTTATAAGTTCAGGTTTGAAAACAAATGCGTCGTAACTCTTTTTATTCTCGTTTTTTAAAATATCTACCATCATGTCGGCCGCCTTGGCCCCCATGGCATAGGTGGGCTGTTTTACCGTAGTTAAAGATGGATAAATATGCTTGCTTAACTCAATATCATCATATCCCACCACTGCAACATTTTGAGGTACTTCGAGGCCTTCCTCATTGATTGCTTTGAACGATCCGATCGCAAGCAGGTCGTTGAATGAAAAAATCGCCGTTATTCCCCGGCCTTCAAGATCTATTTGCTTAACAGCTTCATATCCATCAGCGATGAATTCCCCGGCCTCGACAATATTCTCATCCTTTACCGCTAAGCGGGCATCTTCAAATGCCTTTATGTATCCATCTTTTCTCTCTATTGCCACTTCCATATCCCGGGGGCCGGTAAGACATAGTATGTTCTTATGCCCTTTATCAAGCAGGTAACGCGTTGCAATATACCCCCCGTAGAAATCGTCACACCGAACCGAATTCTTGTTGCAAAAGATATTCGTTCTTCCAAGAAAGATATGCGGCAGCAGGTATTTTTCCTTTTCAGCACATATATCATCCGATGCCCTTACCGGTACGATTATCAGGCCGTCAACCATTCTATCTTCCAAAACTGATATAGCCTTTCTCTCTTTTCCCGTGTCTTCGGAAGTATTGGCAAGGAGAATGCTGTATTCATTTTTTTGTGCTGCATCCTCTATCCCATGCAAAAGCTGTGAAAAGAAAGGGTTGGAAATATTCGGGAGAACAACCCCGATGGTGTTTGTTTTCTGATATTTCAATCCTCTTGCAACAAGGTTTTTTCTGTATCCAAGCTCCTTCGCGGTTTGAATAACGAGCGATTTCATCTCTTTTTCTACATCAGGCTTGTCGTTTAATGCCCTGTTAACGGTACTCAGTGATATATTCAAGCGAGCTGCAATATCTTTCTGGCTTATTCTACCCATAGTTTTTAAATGAATGCGCTCATTATTTAAATGTTTAGAATATTTAAAAGATAAATGAACTACGCTGTTCTCTGAATATACTTGTTTAATATTTCCGTCAACAGCGCAATATCCTTTCTTCCGATTTCCACATCCGTCTGCGGTGTTTTATCATTCACGACACAGTCATGGAAATGAAGCTGCTCCCTTCTGAAGGCTTCATCGTATGAAGCTATTGTTTCTCTCTCATGTATGGCTTCATCTTCCATTTCTATCTGTTTTACCCTGGTCGGGGCGTTCTTCAGGAATGGGCTCGGAAAAGAAATCGATATTGTTTTTTGAGGAGAATATCCTATGAGGCTTTCTTCAAACCACTTTCTTTCGGAATGGCCTATTTCGAAAACGCATCTTTTCTCATTGTCATAGTCCAGAAATGATGTAATGAAATAACCATAGGGTCCGGGCATGGGGTGCCATACATCGGTAAACAACACCTCTTTCGGATAACCGAAGGCACCGGTCAGTATGGAAACATCATGTGAACCGAGCATCAGCAGCCAGTTGTATGCATGTATAAAATCTTCATTATCGGAAGAAATCGCCTTTTTCAGCTTGTTAAAATAAGAACATGTGATTTCATCTATTACATCTTTTGGAACATCCTTGTATGTATGAAGGTTGTAAACATCATCGACCAGCTGAGAATTGAAATGTGGCAGATCATGTACATAGATTAATTTTGTGTCGCTGTTTTCAAATAATTTCTTTCCATATTGGAATCCCGGATCGTATCTCTTCATGTACCCGACCATGATTTTTACGTTATTGCGTTTGCTCGCCTCCACCATTTTATCCGCTTCTTCAATCGATAGACACATGGGCTTTTCTACGAGTACATGTTTTCCGTTATTTGCCGCTTCAATCGCAATATCCGCATGATCCATGGTGAGAACGAAAACGGCTTCAATGTCTTTCTGATTTATCAAGTCGTATGCGTTTGTGTACCTTTTTTGAATATTATAATAATCAGCTATTTTATTAACAAGGTTTTTCGAGATATCACAAACACCTAAGACTTCGAATTCATCAAGCTCATTTAAATAGGGTAAATGCATTATCTGGGCAACTCCCCCACATCCGATAACACCCACCTTCAATGTTTTACCACTCATATCCGCCTCCCCTTCAGGTCTGTGAAGTGTTGCTTTTAAAATAATTTTTCTCCTGCCCCAGATCAATTTCCGAACTGGGGCAGGAGATGACAACTTCGGTTTAAACGGCAAAATACCGTTTATGGCTCAGTCAAGAGAGATGCGGGGAATTATTCCCAGTACCACGCCATCTCTTCCTTGACGTTGTTCTTTGCCATGGAATCCGCTGTTCTTTTGAGCATGAGGTCGACATCGACATCATAGAGGAACTCCTGCAGGATTTCCATGAAGTCATTGACGAAAGCCGGTGTCGACAGGCCTGCGAATGCGTTGCCCATTTTCGGTACGGTCGGATCCAGGAGCTGCGCCATATTGTGCTGCCGTAATCTGTCCGGGTAATCCGAGGGATCCACACCCTTGACGCACGCGGTACTTCCCTTCAATAAAGACAACTGCAGCTGTGTCTCGGGAACCGACTCATTTTCAAGGAAAAGCCCTATTAAATCAGGAGAGGGAGCACCCTTGCAGAGTGTGTAGCAGTCAGGATGTCCGAACCAGATTTCATCCGGGAATGGCCATCCGCCCAGCTCCACATCGTATTTCCATCCCATGCTGAGAAACCGTCCATAAGCCCAGTCACCCATTATATACATTGCAGCCTTGTGGTTGAAAACAAGGTCCGCAGCCTCATCCCATGTTTTTGTGGAATGATATTCATATATATAGGGGACCAATTTCTTGAACTTTTCAACAACGGACCTGAGATCGGCATTCGATTCAATATCCACCTTACCGGTATAAAAATCCTTGTAAAACTCCGAGCCGAGCATGGAAAGCAGGATGGTATCGAACGTGTAGATCGTGGTCCACTTGTACTTCGAGCCAAGCGATATCGGGGCAATATCAGGTTTCTTTGCGGCGATGGTTTTGCAAACATCTAAAAGGTCATCGGCATCCTTCGGCATGGTTAAACCGAGCTCTTCAAAGAGCTGCTTATCATACCAGATGTAATTTGCCCTGTTTGCATGGAAGGGCATCGCCCAGTAATGACCGTTTATATTCAGCATTTTCTTATCGAGCAGGTACTTGTCTTCCATTCCGCTCGCATACCAGATGTCATCAATCGGCTCGAGAAAATCAGAATCTATGTAGACTTTTATCTTCGCGCCTTCAAGAATATTAAACCCGTCAGGCGGCATCCCGGCAGCGAGTTTGCTTGCCAGTACTGAACGAATATTGGCGCCTCCGCCTCCGGCAACCGGATTTTCAACGATGTCCACATCCGGATACCGCTGTTCGAATAATTCAAAGGATTTGTGCATGGCTTCTTTCTCGCCCGCAGCCGTCCACCAGTGAAACAGAATAAGCTCACCGGACGGCCCTTTTTCCTCGACAGCTTCCGGTTCAGACACCTCCTCAGGTGCTTCAGCAGCTTTTTCCTTGCTGGAACCGAAGACGAATGCCGCGGAGCCGGCTGTAAAAACGATGAAAAAAACCAATACGACTAAAGCGATCCTTTTCTTAAACATACTTAACTACCCCCTTGAATAAGAATATGTTCATTTTTCGTCCGATAAATCTCTCTGTGTTTTCCTCCTTTCGCATGAGATTGGGTTTCCCATATATCACAGTGTCTTGGTTTCCACGCCTTCAATTGCCCTCCTTTGGAAATCCATCTATTTTCATTTTTCCGGCCTTATCCGGAAATGGTTACAGCTGGGACTGCAGGTAATGCAGGGTCTTGACGAGGCCTTCCTTAACTTTCTCCTGAGAAGTCTCATACCGCTCGTCTTCGAACTCAATGCTCACAGGGCCCTTGTACCCTATTTCCTTGATTGTATTGAATACCGATCCCCAGTTTATATCCCCGTCTCCGGCCGGTATAACGGGTTTCCACCACCCTTCACTATAGATACCGTTCCGATGTAAAACGTCCTCCACTACCTGCGTATCTTTTGCGTGAAAATGGCGAATTTTATCCGCAAACTCCCGCATAACCTCGCAGTAATCGATTCTCTGCCAGGTGAGGTGCGACGGATCAAAGTTCATGCCGAAGGACTTGCTCTCTATCCTCTCAAAAAAACGTTCCCAGATGGACGGTTCATAAAAAACATTTCCAATCAGATGCTCCCTCTGCCATCCCACCATCGGGCAGTTTTCGATCATGAGCGTGACTCCAAGATCACCTGCGTAGTCGGTAAAATCCTTGATTATTGGGATTGCCTTTGCGATGTTCTCTTTAATATCGCAGTGAGGGTCTCTTCCGATAAAGGTGCCCACGAGCTCTACGCCCAGCAAATGGGCGGCCTTTATCACCGCTTTCAAGTGTTCATGAATAGATCTTCTTTTATCATCATCCGGTTCAAGATTATTGTCATAATAGGCGAGACTGGAAATCCTTATTCCGTGCTTATCCAAAACGGCCTTTTTTTTCAATGCCTCTTCTTCGTCAAGTGAGCCCGCGTCAACTGTTGCCGCATAGTATATGCATATTTTATCAGCCCCTTTAGGCCAGGCCGCGGCTTCAATACAGCTGAATCCTCTCTCTTTTGCCCATTCGACGATCCCTTCAAAGCCCATGCTGTTTAATAACGAGGTCAGAAATCCGAATTCCATATGCCATCACCCCCATACGGTAAGATTGAAATAGCGGAGTGCCGTTTACTCCTTAATTGCGCCTGTTGTTAATCCGGCGATGAAGTATTTTCCCAGTAAAATGAATACCAGCAAGGGTGGAATGCATGTCACAAATGCTCCCGCCATCTGTATATGCCATTGGGCCACAAGCGAGCCTTTGAGATTATCCAATGCAGGCATTACGGGCTTCACCGAATCACCGAGAGTCAGTGTCAATCCTAGTATGAATTCATTCCATACCTGTGAAAAAATGATGATCATGATCGACGCCAGCCCCGGAATCGAGATCGGAACCAGTATTCTCCAGTAAAACTGCACCGGATTGCATCCGTCCAGTGTGGCCGCCTCCATTAATACGTCCGGCGTATCCTGGAAAAAGGTGGCGGCAATCAAGGTGGCAAGCGGCGCATTGAAGAGCGTATAGGTAAATATCAATCCCGGATAAGAATTGAGAAGATGCAGCGTGTTCAGTAATTTTGTTAAGGGAATCAATACGACTTCATAGGGAAGGAATGAGGCTATTGCAACAAGGAAAAAAATGGTGTTTCCATACCGAATCCTGAATTTTGACAGGAAGAATCCTCCCCAGCTTCCTATGAGTACGCATATAACGGTGGTAATACTTGCGATAACGGCGCTGTTGATCAGACCGCGCGATATGGATCCGAATGCTGAGATATAATTACCGATTTGTAATTTCTTTGGTAAATGGAGGTACAGTGCCTGGGCGATTTCCTGCTGTGTCTTGAAGGAGGCAACGATCATCAGGTATACGGGAAGGATCCAGAGGATACAAAATATTACCAGTATTATGATTGAAATCCGCTGCTGTGCCCTGTTCTTCTTCATCGAAACCATCTCCGCATAAACCATCGTGCATAGGGAACTATGATTGCCGTGGCCAAAAGAAAAATGACTACACCTATGACCGCACCGGATCCATATTCAACTCTTTCAAACGCGGTGATATACATGAGATGGGGAAGGACCTCGGTCGAGTTCAAGGGACCGCCCCGCGTCATTGTCCAGACCAGGGGGAAAATCGCCTTCAGGCAGAAAATAACCAGCATGGCGGTTGCAATGAGGGTCGGACGCATGAGGTTGGGAAAAATAACATGAAACAATATCCGTAATCCGGATGCGCCGTCCACCTCAGCGCTTTCGATCATGCTCGGTGGTATGGATCTCAGGGCCGCAAAATAAATAATCATTGCGAATCCTGAAAACAGCCAGATGCTTGAAACGATGATTGACATAAAAGCGAGTTTCGGATCCGCAAGCCACGCCTTTGCCAGTGAATTCAGTCTCAGGAATCGAAAAATAACATTTATGGCCCCGTCCTCCGGCGCGTACATCCAGCTCCACAAGGTTCCGATTACGACGGGAGACAGTGCCATCGGTAGAAGAATAATAGGTCTAAAAACGATTGATAATTTACCTGATAAATTGACGAGATAAGCGAGAATGAGCCCTAGAAATACCGCGGGAACCACAAGCAAGAATAACCAGACAATATTATTCTTCAATGCTATCCAGAAACGATCCCATTGAAAAACATTGAGATAATTCTTTAAGCACACTACCTGTAATGAGGTCTTGAATCCCGTTGACTCGCAAAACGATATCGCGAAGGTCCAGAAAATGAGGAAATAAAGAATTGCAATGAAGATCAGGATGGGCAGCAGGAAAACAAAGAATCTGAATATGTTTGATCTCATACTCTCAAAACTCCGGTATCGATACCGGTAACGTTTCCGGTATCGATACCGGAATAATATTACCTTTATTATTCCATGTCAATAATTTTTAAAGAATTAATAAAACTTTGGAGGGGGGGTTAAGGGAGGTACTTTTCGGAAAGCCGACTATCCGAGATTATGAAAATCAATACCCATTATCTCGCACAGTTTTTTAAGGCGGATGACATGCTTATTTTATTACAATTACAGCACACATATACATAAGCATGCTCAATTAACCCGAATTTGGAACCTAGTCCCGGTTTTATAATCCGGGCGCGATACCGAACACCGCCTCCACGGTTTCATCGGAAAAATTGAGATACCGGTGACGGACCCCCTCCGGAATCAGGAACTGGCAGCCCTCCTCCACCTCACGGGTCTCGTGAAGAACCGTGGCCTCGCTCTCGCTCTCTCCGTACACCTGTATGTTCAATTTCCCCTTCAGTACGAACAGCACCTCGTCGCCCTCGTGGGTCTCCTGGTCCGAATGGGTGGAGGGCGCGATCCGCATCTTGCCGAAATGGCAGAAGTCGTTGCTCACGAAGAAGGAGATGAGGATGTGGTTGTCCTTCCCGTGTATCACGCGCAGCCAGCGCTCTCTGGGTATAAAAACCATGCGACCCGCTTTTCGCGCATCGTCACCGGGAAGGGGCCAGGTCCCGAGATTTTTCAGCATGTTCTCCATTTTACACCTCACTCCCCGCTCTTGTAATAAGCGGGCTTCCCACGGAAGTTGACGTCCACGTTCTCCCAGGCTTTGGGCGCTATGATCGTGATCAGCCTGAAGGTCCTGGATCCGAAGTTAAAACCCTGATGCCACGTCCCCTTCGGGATCAGGAGCGCGTCGCCCGGATTCATCTCGAAAACGTCCCCGTGCACGGGATCGAAGAGCACGGCCGTACCCTCGATACAGTAGTAGCACTCGTCGCCCGCGTGTATATCGGGCGGCTCGAACCACGCCCCCGGGCTCACCGAGTATTCCGAGAAGTAGATTCGGTCCGTGTCCGCGTATATGGTGACGCTGACCGGATTGTCTCCCTTGCCGTACGCGATCTTCTTCGCCCCGTCTTTAAGCGGTGCCGGCCTCTTCTTGTCCGGCGGGAACGGGAGGTTTCCCATCCACTCCGGTATATCCCCTTTTCCCTCTGAATTCCCCATACCTCGCCCTCCTTTAAAATTTATTTTCTTAGCGAGCTGTCCGGAATACGTGCATCCAGTATACAGCATCCGGATAAACCGTTCCCGTTATTAATGCCAACACCGAGGCAGGGTGATTTTCCTTAAAATCACTTTAATAGTGCCGGCGGCACTTATACCGTGCTATACTGTGTCCGGCCGTGAATAAAAACAGGAGGGAGCCCCATGGCGAATGAAAGGAAAGAGATACGGGTGGAGATGAGCAAGGAGATCGCGAGCGGGGTGTACGCGAATTCGCTCAACATCATGCACACGGCGGAGGAGTTCATCCTCGATTTCTACATGATCGCGCCGCCCACCGGGACCGCGAACGCACGGGTGATAACGAGCCCGGGCCATATGAAGCGCATCCTCAAGGTCATGGAGGAAAACATATCCAAGTACGAGGACAAGTACGGTAAGATCAAGCCCTCCAAGTCGCCCGACAGCGGAACGAACATCGGATTCAGGCCCTAGACACCCCACCCTTTTTAAAAGCTGTAGAGAAACGAGACCTGCACGTTGAGGTTGCTTATCCCCAACATCCCGGTCCGTGCCCGCGAGGTACACGTAACGGCCGTTGTGAATGCTCTAGTCGCTATATATCTAAACTTGTCTCTTAATCATTTTTTCCCTTGACATGAACATACATATTTTTACATTCTAAAAATAAGGGAGAATAACAATGAATAAGTTATTAATAATAGTTTCATTATCAGTTATAACTTTTTCAGTAATTAATTGTGACAATAACGGCTCCACCAACGGTGATATAGATTCCGGTAATGGCGAAGAGCCGACTGTTTTTTCATCAATCAGCATCGAGTGGCCCGAAAATTTTGATTATATCTGCGATTCCAATGAACCAATCGCAGTTACCTTTATCGCACTTGACCGGAACGCGGAAGCGATGGCATTGGACGGCACCGTCTCAATAAATACATCGAACGCCAATGTCACGGTTGATCCGATTACGGCTGCTATTACCAATGGAACCGCGCAATTAACTCTTATATTTACAAATTCGACAGCAGTAGATCAACAAACAAGCCTGTTTTTATTATGTTCTGATGTAATGACTAATATAGAATATTTCATTATAAAACCTTAAGTACACAGTACCTGGTATATGTAGAGACGTTAAATAAAACTAGTCAAGTATACTCAGCCTTTTAGAATAGGAAGAGCCCGTAAGGACAAACCAAGGTAAAACATCTTTACCCTATCGTATGCGAAACCTGGATTATCTCCCTCCTTAGACCTTCAATTTTAACACATCCCGTATCGGTGACCAAAAAAGTGTCCTGAATACCGAAGGATTCTTCATTCTGAAGAATCATCCACGGTTCGATTGAAAGCGTCATGTTTTCCTGAATGGTCATCTCGTTCCACGCATCGATTGACGGAGGTTCATGACAATCGAGGCCTGTACCGTGACCGCCCATGTCCGATGCTCCAAAACCTGCTGACAGAACCGGTTCATACAATGCGTTATAGACATCTTTCGCTTTGACTCCAGGCTTCAGCATTCTCTCTACATTGTCTTCCGCCTTGAAAATTGTTTCGTAATACTTTTCCGCTTCCTTTGTTACCTTTCCCGTCTGCCACATCCGTGCACTGTCGGGTGTATATCCTTTATAATAAAAAACACCATCAAAGAGTATGGTGTCCCCCTTCGCAATGACGGCGTTCTCGAGGGCCATTATATCGGAAAAACGCCTCTTTCTCGAATCACAAATGAGCTCGCTCCATGCGATTGCATCATGTCCCAGGTAATTCCCGTCCTGCCGTGACCTCGCCGTATTGATAATTTTTAACAGGTCTATTTCATGCATGCCGGGTCTGTACTCTTCAACGATTGCAAGCTCAACTGCTGTTATCCCGGCGATGGATTTTGTTATTCTTTCTATTTCCAGAGACGATTTAATCGTCCTGCAATCCCAGATTACGGCGTCGCCGTCAACAATATTCGCATCCGGAAGAGATTCCATGAAGGTATTGATGTCATTGAGCGGTCGCGGTATATACATACAGCCAAGCTGTCCCATTTCAAGTCCGATATTCTTATCGCCGCACCCGATTTCCTTGATTATACCGGCCACTTCAACCGGTAATTCCCTCTGGGATTTGGGCTGATGCGGTTTCTCCTGCACACGAATATCCTCTACCCAGCAGAGTCCTTCCGCATTTCCCATAAAGAGATCTGCAACAATGAGTATGGGCTCACCTGATACAGGAATAACCGCCACCGCAGGTTGAATGCTCTTCATAAACCAGTGAATGGTCTGAAACCCGAAAAAATACCTTATATTTTCATTCTCCCATAAAACGAGACAATCCACATCGTTCTGAGCCATCGAGGTCTGTACCCTGGTTATTCGATCCTTCCATTCGCTGTAGGGAAAATCAGGATAACGCGGCTTTTCAGAGTATGTACGACTTCCTTTTACCAGCATAGGACAAGCCCCCTTCGAAAATAATGATGCTATTTGATGTTATTGTGATCTGAAAAAACACGGTCATTCAAAATCAAATAAGCTTTGGGCATTTTTATACAGTATCATTTCCTTTTCCTGCATTCCGATATTCGCTCCCAATACCCTTCCGATGTGGGCTCTCGGATCCAGCCAGTTCATATCGGAACCGTAAAGCACCCGATCGGCCCCCGTTTCCCTTACGAACCACTCAATGAGACCGAATGATATCGTATCTCCGCTCGTGTCCACATACGTGTTGCTGTAATTCTTCACTATTTCAATGGCCTGCAGGTGGCCGTTATAATGTGCACCACCGTGCGCCATTATTATTATTAATTTCGGATACTTTTCCTTAACGTCCCTTACGAGCTTCGGCTGTGCGTATACCGAGGACGGATCGTGGGGTAAAGAATCCTGAGGAGTCGCATCCCACGTATGTACTAATACCGGTATCTGATTATCGTTCGCGTACTTCCAGAGAGGATCGTACGACTCCCCGTTAATCGGATGCCTGTGTGTCGTAGGATATATCTTTATCCCGATAAAACCTCTTTCCCCTAAATGCCTTTTTACGTTATCAAGAGAATCTTTCCGGAAAACAGGATTATAGATCGCATAGCCGAATATTCTTTTGGGGTATTCCCTTAGAACCTTCGATGTCTCCCCGTTGGCATACTCGAAGTGGTGAGAGTTAATCCCTGCTATATGACTTCCACAACAACGAGATATACCATTCCTATCCATCAGATCGACTAAAGACTTAATGGACGTATCTGCGTCTGAGTCTATCGGGTTATCGCCGATATGGATGTGTGCATCAATTATACTGGGGCTGTCATTCATCGTATTACGTTTTCCAGGAGCTTTTCAAGATTTGCATGTGCTATCAGCTCTTTATCTGGATGGGGATAATCCCCATTTGTTACGAGCATAAGCGATGCATTGGGGTCATCAACGGGCGTATACGTTGAAAAAAGGACCCTCTCGGCACCGAACACCCTGACGATTTTATCGATCTCCCTGTAAAGATGCGTTTTATGCACCTCGATGAATACATTCCGGCAGCTCTTCAGTAATGCGAAGATAAAGCGCGTATTCCAGTATACTTCCGTATCGCAGAACTCCATCACTATGGGCAGCTTCGGATGGCTCCGGGCAATTCCGTGCAAGGCCTCCCAGGATATCTCTCTCGACCATATGAAGAGCGGTACTCTTCTCTCCTCCAGTTTATCGAGCAGTGTTCCGATAGACCAATCACTCGTTGAAAAATTATGCGAGTTCGGGAATATCCGTGCCGCGCAGACATCGGCTTTTATCATAACATCGATGTAATGCTCCAGGGACCCCAGTTCCTCAGTCGCGGGTGGGAGCAAAATAAAACAGCCGCATAACTTTTCATATGAAGAGATCTCGTTTAGTAATAACTCATTTCCGGCTTTCGGATGGTAATAGCGTGAAAGCATGTGAGAAACAAGTGCCTTCTCAATACCGTAGTAGTCCATGAGCTGAAGTAAATCTTGTGCGGTGTTTGAGTAATGCGGCATGGGATTGTTGGTTCTTCCGATCCAGCAATTTGAATCGAAGAAATGCAGCGAGGCGATTTCAGCCTTATAGGCATTGAACATCTCTTGAACTGTCATAAAGCGGCCGATCGTTGATCGATAATTTAATTTCACATACGCTTATTTTCAATCGCTAGCGTATACTTCCAAAGCTCAATCCGCGGACCATATACCTCTGAGTGAATATTAAAAGGATGACAACGGGAGTCAAGGCCAGCACCGCCATCGCCGACATCTGTCCCCAAAGAATACCGGATGTTCCGATGTAGCCTGCCAATTGCACCGGATAGGTCTGCGTATGTATCCTCGTTAAAATGAGTCCGAACAGAAATTCATTCCAGGAGAAGATATAGCAGAAAACAGCGGTAGCTGCAATTCCAGGAGTGGCCAGCGGTATGGAGATTTTCCAGAATCCTTCCAGCAACCCGCACCCGTCAATAAAGGCGGATTCCTCGATCTCCTGCGGGATATCGTGAAAAAACCCACGCATGATCCAGATGACAAACGGGAGGCTGAATACCAGATAAGAAAAAATCATGGACACGTAGGTATCAATAAGTCTCAGTTTCTGCCACAGTAGAAAAATAGGAAGAACAGTGGCCGCCGGAGGAAACATACGCGTTGATAATATCCAGTTGGCAAGTGCGTCCTTTTTCTTTACTCCGAATCTTGCCAAAGCATAGGCAGCCGGCAAACCAATTACCAATGATAAAAAAGTGGCCGATGTCGTGATAATAAGGCTGTTTTTCAGACCGCGCAGGCCATGGCCCTTGCGGCTGAATACGGTTTCCTCATCTCCACCAAGCTGCAGTTTCTTGCTGAATATTTCTCTGTAATTCTTTACCGTTACAGTATCCGGTATGAAAATAATTCGATCCGTCATGATATCACGCTGAAATTTAAATGACGTGAGTGCCATCCAAATAATGGGAAATAGAAAAAGGATTATGGTTATAGATAAGAATAGATAAGCAAATATCTTCACGCCCCTCTTGTTTATTCCGTTAAGTTTCATATCAGTTAATTTCTTCTCCCTTTGTCATAAATCTGAGGAAAAGGGTGGTCGGAATCATAACGAATACCAGCAGTATAAAAGAAAGCGCTGATGCATATCCCAAGTCAAAGTACTTAAATGCATTGTGGTAAATATACATTGACAGGTTTTCCGTTGTATTCCCGGGCCCTCCTCCCGTAAGTATCCAAATGACGTCGAAGAATTTAAAACAATCTATGGTTCGGATTAATACGACTACGAGGATGGCGGGTTTTATTAAAGGCAGGATAATTTTAAAGAATATTTTCCATCCGGAAGCTCCATCCACGGTCGCGGCTTCAAAGGGTTCTTTTGGAAGCGATATCATACCGGCATAGAGGATGAGAAAAATGAACGGCGTCCACTCCCAAATATCGGAAACGGCAATCGATATGAGTGCAATTCTTGAATCGGACAGCCATTCAATAACGAGATGACTGCCTGTAAGTTTCAGAAAAAGATTCAGGAAACCGAAAGTCGGTTCATAAAACATCTTCCATATAACACCCACCATGACAGGGGCTGCCATCATCGGCACGACAAGGAGTATCGTCATGATATGGGAAAACTTGTTTATTTTCGACATCAGATATGCGAGAAGCAGCCCAAGGAAAAACTCCGAACCGGTAGCCAGCCCCACGATGATAAAGGTATTTCTGAGTACGACCAAGAAATTCGGATCCCGAACAATCTTCGAATAATTCGCGAAGCCATTGAAACTTTTAGGTATCAACGGAGCGTTCATCAGCCATGTGCGCAAGCTTACATTGAGAGAAAAAAACAGTGGAAATATTACCAGTGAGAGAATTACTAAAACGGAAGGCCCCATGAACAGCCAGAAATTCTTTTTTACTCTAGTCACAGCTCATCTCTTGATGAATAAGACATATGGTTATATATCGATCTATAACGGTAAAAGAAAAGGCGTACCTTTCTGCGCAGCTGAATTATAGCTCACTTCGGATGTAAGGCATAATCAGCAATTGATAAGCAGAAATGATACGCCTTTATTGTAAACGGTTACCGGTATTCTTGCTCCCTATTCTTGCAGGCTCTACGTTTTAATCCGTAAAACCTATTGAACTTCTATAAATTTTCAGCTGGTTTTCCTTGCCAAGCTGATTTGTATATTCGTCCCATTCTTTTGCTATAGCATCCACAACAGCCTGGTAATCTATGCTTCCCCTCTTGGCTTTTGCAAGGGCTTCACCGACCCGAACACCAATGATGTCGTAATATTTTTGTGCGCCGGGGATTCTCAGGTCAGGTACGCCCATCTCCATACACTCGTGCATATTTTTGTAAAATGCAGGAGCAGACGGGAATGCATTCAGCAGTTTCGGGTTTTTAAAATGGGATTTCCTCCATGCATCAAGCCCCATCGATTGACTTATAACCCACGTGCTTACATCCTTCGATGAAAAATATCGCATGAATTGATAGGCGGCTTCCTTGTTTTTTGAATCCGCGGAAAGCATGGTACAGAATCCGAAGGCGAGGAGGCTGTTCCTGTTCAGCTTACCGTCCACCATCGCTCCGGGTACAAGAGAATATCCGACATCTCCAACAATTTTCGATATTTCAGGTTTCTCGCTTTGACCGCCGAAATCCGGCCAGTTCATGACCATTGCGAGCTTGCCGCCGACAAAGGCATCTCTGTTTTCCGTAAAGGTCATATTGAGTACGCCGGGAGGACAGTAATCCATAATTTCATGGAGCGTCTTCAATGCATTGACACCGGCTTCCGTGTTTATGCGCGCTGCCATAGTATCGGTATCGAAAAATTCTCCTCCGAATGAGTAAAACCTCTGCACGAATTCGAAGCAGACTTCACCCCTTGACGCCATAAAGGCGGTACCCCACATATCGTTATTGCCGTCACCGTCAGTATCTCTCGTAAAAAACTCGGCAATTTGTTTAAACTCCTCCCATGTTTTGGGCGGGGCGAGCTCATACCCGTACTTCTCCTTGAACGCGTCCTTTTCTTTCTGATCCTCGAACCAGGACCTGCGATAGTAAACGGCAAAATGATCCCCATCCGTCACAATCGTATATGTTTTTCCACCCCAAACGCCCATATCGATATAGGAATCGACAATATCATCCTGATCCTCCAGGGGCCATTTCTTCATATACTTGTCCAATGGTTCCGGAAATCCCGTTGCGACAAAGTCTCCCACCCAGAACTGAGCCGGGGAAATAATATCAAAAGCGCCGCTGTGCGAAACAGCTTCCGTCATCTGCTTATCGTAGAGACTGTTGAATGGAAAATCATTGATGACAACGTTGCATCCCGTAAGTTTATTAAAATCTTCAGCTGCCTTGGCATAAACAACGGTCTGACTTCCCGCAAGTATGGCACAGTTTATGGTAACGCCTTCCCAGTTACCGTAAGGTCCCTCTTCCTTGACAGGAGCGGCTTCCTCTTTCACTTTTTCCACTTCTGCCGGTTCTTTGACAGGTTCTTCCTTTTTTCCGCCATACAAAAGGCCGACGGATAGAATGAGAAAAACTACAGAAATTAATAAAACAATCTTTTTCATATTCTGCAACCTCCATTAAGTTAAATAGCTTGCTAAGTAAATTTTATTATTCGTCCAGTGAAAGTGTTTGTCAAGGTATTTCGATCAAGAATGATCGTTTTCGTAATCTAACAAGATAATAAAGCAGATAACATATATTTCAACTATATTTTTATTTATAATGTATAATTGTTTTTTACTCATTCAATACAATGATTTTTCAAACTGGTAGAATCGATTGATCATACTATTAACATAAACAAAGCGGTAAGTATGTATATGAGAAATAAGCTGATAAATTGTGATGCGATCCTCAATAATAATATATCCTCACCACCCTCTTTTGATGCCTTTCCTAAACCCGGCATCTCTCCTCGTCAGAAGCTGTAGAGAAACGAGACCTGCACGAAGTCGTTGTTGTCGTACTGGCCGAAGGTGGTTTCGCTCCCGCCTCCGAACAACGTGCAGTTCACCGAAAGCACCGCGTCGTCGCGGAGCCCGAAATCGACCTTGGGCCTGACAAACCAGTCGCCCTTTTCCAGGGTCGTGGTAAACCCGATCTCGGGCTTTATCTTTTCGTTCCTGAATGAATCGGTCAGACCCAGTATGAGCATGGTCCGGGTGTACTCGTCGTCCCCGTCGTACTCGATATCAAAGGGCGTGATCCCATCCTTCTTCACGATCACCTGTCCCTGGACCTGAACATTGACATTGAGGTTGCCGAGCCCCGTGTCCCGGTCCGATCCCACGAGGTACACGAAACGGCCGTTGTGAACGGCAGGGTCGTCCCCTCCGGTGTCTTCGGTCAGGTAAAACCCCAGCTCAGCCCGGTTGTTGAAACCGGCGAGCACCTTCGCGCCCTCGAGCCCGAACAGGTGCATCCGGTCGTAGGATACGTTCACGAGTCCGGTCGTCAGAATCCCGGAAACATCGGCAGCGGGCTCTCTCAGGTACCCGTAGTAGTACAGTCCCCCGAGGTCGAATCCGCCGAGGCTCGTCGTATACCGTACCCCGGTCTGACCGTAATCAAGGGTCGAGGTGTCCGGGTACACGAGCGCGTTCTGCGGGTTTATGCCGAGCGTCTCGAGACTCCGCATGTAAGCGGGCCTCCACCTGCCGGTCAGGGGAATGGTATCGGGCGTGAAAACGGGCTCGTACACGAGCTCCAGGAGCCCGGTTTCGGACGGGTAGACGTTGAGCTTGACCATGGTCTCGGCTTCTTTCCGGTCGATGTAGTCGGGATTGACGAAGTCTGAGTAATCCATGGGGTTGATCACGTCCAAAACGTGGGTCTCGTCTCCGTTTCCCCACACGACCTTCATGTACCCGGCCTCCAGGTTGACCCGCCCGTAGTAGAGCCTGATATAGGCCTCGTCCATAACGTCCCGCACATCCTCCGCCAGGTTGTTTCTGTTCAGCTGGAGGTTCGCCCTGAGGTCGGAGTACTCGCCCGCGTACCCGAGCCCCAATATGAGCTCAGGAAAGGTCTGAACAGGCGACTCTCCCACAGCATCATCGTCCACGGTATACCGGGTCTGGAAAAGAAATTCGCCGCTCACTGTGAGGGGGCTTTGGGCCGCGTTTCCGAATCCCTCGAAATCACCGAAACCCCCGAACCCTTCTTCATCACTCGAAAACGAATCGTCCCCGAAACCGGAAGAGTCCGGCTCTTCAGCCCACAAGGCCGCCGGCAGGAACGTCATCCCGATACAGAAAAACACCGCCGTTAAGATTATGTTTATCCGCTTCATCTCTGTCCTCCTTCTTGAAAGCCGTCACGGTCTTCCCGTTTTCAGGAACTGCGTTGTAAAGAGATTCTCGTTCAGGGGCTCGTCGTACACGAGCTTCTTGATCTCGATGGTGGTGGCATGGCCGGTCTGCACGTTCTTCATCTCGCTCGTGATACTCGTCCAGTAGCCCTGCACCTCCTGTATGCGCTGCTCCGTCATGACCTTCAGCAAATCGCCCTTCTTGTCGTAGAGCTCGATCTTAACGGGAATCCATATCCCGTCAGCGACCCACTTCAATGCGTACGCGTACTCCGAATCAGCAGGGTCGCGGGACGTCGATTTCACCACGTAACAGTCGTACTCACCATGCTTTTCCTCGCGCAGAAGCTCGTGGGTGTCCTGCTCCACCTCGCGCGGCGACATGTCGTCGTAGGTGAAGTCCGTTCCCATGAACGAGTTGCCCCCTTCGGCCGACGCGATCCTCCGTACCCGCTTGAGCGCGGGCAGGTAGATCCACTTGTCGTCGTCACGGCCCCTGTTCTCCACCTGCAAGAAGCGGGTGTTTTTGACGGAAGCCGGCGCGTGAAAGACCATGATCGTTTTCTGAAGATCCACGTTGTATTCGAGCGACCAGGTCTCGAGGTAGCGCTCGGATACGCTGCCGTCACGGTTGATCAGGTCCATCTTTACCAGGATATGCGATGTCTTTCCGGTATCCCGTTCGTATACCTTACGGGCGACCTCCTCCCCGGTCATGCCGAAGCACGCGACTGAAACCGAAAAAATGAAGAGAAGCCCGCACAGGGGCATGAATAGTTTACGCATGGTCCCACCTCCGCTGATTAAGTTTTGGATTTTTCATACGACCTTCCTCCCCCGCATGTTCCTGTTCACGAACTTCGGCTTCACCATGTTGAGCAGGACGGGCAGCACCGTCATGGACGCGAGCGATGAGGTTATCATGATCAGGCACACGAGCAGTCCACCGTACACGAGCGGATTGAAGTTGGAAAACATGAGAACCGCGAACCCGGCACCGACGGATAACGCATTGACCATGATCGCCTTTCCCGTGGTAAGGAGCGTATTCCTCGTAACCTCTGTCAGATCATCCGTTTTCCCGCGCTCGTACCGGTAGCGGGAAAGGAAGTGAATGGCGTAGTCGATGCCTATTCCGATCCCGACGGACGCGACCATGGCGGTCGCGATATCGAGCTTTATTCCCGTGTACCCCATGACCGCGAAGTTGATCATGATTGCGAAAGAGAGCGGTATGATGCCGAAAAATCCCGCCACTATGGATTTGAATGAAACGGTTATGATCAGAAAGACGATGACGAAGGAAATGACTATGCTTAAAAGCTGCGTACGGATCACAAGGTTATTAACAGAGTGCTCGATGCCGGCGTACCCGGCCATACTGATCTCGTAGCCTTTCGGAAAGTACCGGTCCACGTAATCCCTTATCTCCGCGTAGATGACCTTCGTAAAACTGTTGCCCGTGGTTCGCATCTGTACCATCATACGCGCGGCCGACGGCTCGATGGCATCGTCCGCAAAATCTTCGAGGCTTCCCGAGTATATAAGGAGATACTGGGATATGAGGTTCTTCAGCTCGGCCCGCGTCTGAACCGGGTATCTGACCGGATCATAGGGCACCTCGTAGTACGCCTCTCCCCGGTAGTTGAGCTCCCTGTTCACGAGCCTGATGAGCTCTTCAGCGCTCATGTTCATATCTTCCATGTTCGCGTAGGCGCGGTTCATGAGCAGCAGAAAATCTTCATAGGTAAAAACCTCGTTTAACGACGGCCCCCTGTTTTTCCCGGCGGACTGGGTATCGGGCGATTCGGTACCGGAAAAATCCTCTGTAAAAAAGGAGCCGAAATCCTCATCCTCCCCTGAAGAAAAGCCTTCTCTGAATCCGTCGTCTCCGGAAAAAAAACCGGAATCACCTTCCTCGAAGGAGAACCCCTCCTCCCAGTCATCCGAGCCAAAGAAACTTCCGGGAATCGAATCCTGCCCGGCAGCCGCGTCGACATCACCTTCTTCAGGAACGTCATAGTTCATGACCTGGTTCATCCGCTTGATGAAGTCGGCGAAGGTAATAACCTTCCCGACCTCCTCGAAATTCCGCTCCAGGTATACCGCCAGGTTGTCCATTGCCTTCAGGATTGCAGGATCGGTCAGATCGCCCTTCTCTTTTCCCCTGACCATGATGCTGAAGCTCCTGGTGCCTCCGTAGTTTTCCCTTAAGAATTTATCCGATACCTTGATCTCCGTCCCCTTCTTGAAGTAGTCGACCATGGCGTTGTCCATGACGACCCTAGTGATGCCGAATACGGACAGAGGCACGATGATCACGAGCAGAAAGAGCAGCGCGAATTTTCTTTTCATGACGACGCCATGGTATACGCCGAGGAGGGTTTCGAAAAATCCGCCCCGGTTACCTCCTTCGCGGTTTCTTACGCCGCGCGCCTTTCCGCGGACGGGACGCCTTCTCTGTATGAGCAGGAGGGAGGGCACAAAGGTCAGGGAGGTAATAATCGCCACGCACACGCCGATAGCGGTAAAGATCCCGAAATGGCGCATGGGAAGGAGCCTGGTCGCCGAAAGCGCTCCGAACCCCGCCACCGTGGTCAGGCCGGCAAGGAGCACGGGCCTGCCCACCCTGTCAAGAGTTTCGAAAACAAGCTCCTTATCCCCGGCCTGTACGTCACCGGCCTCCGCGTCACTCCCGTTCCGGAGGTGGTCGTAGTAGTGGCTGACGATGTGTATGGCGTACGCGCTCCCCACCGCAATGAGCAGTATGGGTATGACCGTGCCGAGCATGGTAAGTGAGAGGCCCAAGAGGGCCATGAGCCCCATTGTCCATATGGAGCTGATGCTGACCGTGATCATGGGAAGGAGAACGCCTCCGAGCCTTCTGAATGACAGGAAGAGTATGAGAAGCAGGATCACGACTACAAAGGGAATGAGAAGACGCAGATCCTCCCGCATGTTCTCACCCATGAGCACTGCGACAACGGGATTTCCCGCGATATGTGCGGTAATCCCATGTGCTGAAGCGGACCGGAGTATATCCTTCAGATCGAAGTACGCCTGCTCCCACACCTCGATCGACGTGTCCTTTTCCAGTTTTATCAGGACCTGCGCCGAGCGGAAGTCGTCGGAGAAGAGGTTGCGCCTGTACATATCCCATGACAGGAGTTTCGACTTGATCTCCCTAATATCATCTTCCGTGCCCGTGAAGGACGAAACCATGGGGGTCACTTCCATGCCTTCGGCGGTTCCCGCGATGTAGTCCGTGTTGGTAATGGATTCGGCCTCCGACACGTAGGGAAGCGACTCCGCCGCCCTCGTAACCTCATCGATATACTCTATGACCTCCGTACTGAATATGTCGCTGTGATTCACCCGCAGCCCGACCGAAATGAAGTTCTGGCTTCCGAATATCTCCTCGATCTCGTCCTGAGCCAGCTTCTCGGGATCGTTTTCCGGAATAAAAATGGTAACGTCGTTGTCGAAGGTCGTTTTCGGAAGCTGGATCGCGAAAAAGAGGGTGATCGCAAGAGTGACGATCACGACGATCCATGGACGGTGCAGAAGCCTGTGCATTCTTCTATCCTCCTAGTGCAGCGCGTATACGATGATGTCGAGCATGTGCCTGATGAGCTCCTCGGGAGTCAGGCGCATGCGCTGGTTTATGATCTTGCCCATATCGTGTATCTTGTAGATGAAACTCATGATGATGTTGGCGTAGATGACGGCCGTCATTTCCGGCTCGATGTCCTTCCGGATGGAGCCGTCGGTGACCCCTTCCCGGATGACCTGCGCGAACAAATCGACGAACTCGTCTATGAGCCTGGAGCACCGGTACGCGGCGGAGCCTTCCTCCGAGCCGGCGGTGAAGTTGAAGTCGAAATACTTCGTGAACATGAAATAATCGGAGTACATCGCGTAGTACCGTACCACCACCTCCTCGAGCTTCCTGATACGTTGGATGCCGGGAAGGTCCAGTGAGGCGACCTCCTCCATCATCTCCTTCACCGTCAGGAACGACTCGTACATGATGGAGTAGACGAGCTCCTCCTTGTTCTTGAAATAGAGGTAGATCGTTCCCTTTCCGAGCTCCGTTTCGCGGGCGATATCCTCGATGGTGGTATCATGTATGCCCTTTTTGAGAAATACGCGACGGGCGACATTTAGTATCTTCGCGCTCCGTTCCTCACGCTCGCGCTTCCTCCGGTCCTTTATGCCCATGAACGCCCCCGTAAAGCCCGTTATATGAACTATATTCAGTAAATGACCGACAGTCATTTTTATTATAAAACGGTTCCTCCGAAAAATCAACAGGAAAAAAGGTCATGATCTCGTTTTTGAGGGAAAAGCCG
>Ga0272442_10001987_pt1 | contig 30201 bp, 40 predicted proteins | sample SSMForm2O_FD_200262 | JGI IMG/M metagenome (GOLD analysis project Ga0272442, IMG submission 200262) | Marine sediment archaeal communities from Little Sippewissett salt marsh, Falmouth, MA, United States - SSM-Form-2O | ecosystem: Environmental > Aquatic > Marine > Wetlands > Sediment ...
TTATTCTATTAACTCAATTTCAATGTTTACTTCTTCAGGAATAGGAACTCTCATAACTAATCTTAAAGTTCTTTCATCTACTCCTAAATCTATTAATCTTTTATAGATTCTCATTTCATATCTTTCCCAACTCGCTTTTCCTCTTCCACAAGGGCATTTTCTTGTAGTTTGTTTAAGTTTTTTAGTTGGTAAAGGTATTGGGCCATGCATTTCTACGCCAGTTTTATCAACGATTTCTCTAATAGAATGACAAATTTCATTAAGTTTGTCTATGTTTGCGCTTGTTAAATTTATTCTGGCTTTTTGCATGTTTTAAGTGAGAAAAAGTTCTATTTATAAATGTTTCTAAGAAGAATATAAAAGAAAAAAGAAAGAATTAAGCCTTTTTTACTAAATCTATACACATTCCTGCAGCAACTGTTTGACCAGCATCTCTAATAGCAAATCTGGACATGTGTGGAATCTCAGCTTGCTTTTCAATTACAAGAGGTTTGCTTGGTTTAATTTTAACAATAGCTGCATCACCATTCTTTAAAATATCTTTGTTTTCTGTTATCTCTTCGCCGGTAGCCGGGTTTATTTTCTTTACAATTTCTGTTATTTGACAAGCTACTTGTGCAGTGTGTATGTGGAATACTGGTGTGTACCCAATTGTAATAACAGTTGGATGGTTTAATACAACCATTTGCGCAGTAAATTCTTCAACTAGTGTTGGAGGATTATCTACTGTTCCCAGAACATCTCCTCTAGCAATGTCCTTTTTACCAATTCCTCTTACATTAAAACCAATATTATCCCCCGGAATTGCTTCTTTTATTTGCTCATGATGCATTTCTATGCTTTTTACTTCACCAGTTACACCTTTTCCATCTCTTGCGGGTACAACAATAATTTTGTCTCCAATTTTCATTTTACCAGTTTCAACTCTTCCAACAGGTACAACACCAATACCTGCGATGTTATAAACATCTTGAATTGGTAGTCTTAATGGTAAATCTGTTGGTTTTTCTGGTTCTTTGAACAAATCTAATTGTTCAAGTAAAGTTGGACCCTTGTACCAAGACATATTTTCAGATTTTTTAGCAATATTATCTCCTTTTAAAGCAGAAGCTGCTATAAAAGAAATTTCTTCTGTTTTGTATTGAACTTGTTTTAATAAGTTTGTAACATCTTCTTTAACCTTATTAAATTTAGCTTCATCATAGTTAACAGCATCCATTTTATTTACTAAAACAGCTATTTGACTTACACCAAGAGTTTTACATAAGAAAACATGCTCTTTAGTCTGTGCCATAACACTATCAGTTGCTGCAACTACAAGAACACCAACATCTGCTTGACTTGCACCAGTAATCATATTTTTAATGAAATCTTTGTGTCCTGGAGCGTCGATTATAGTGTATTCATATTTTTGTGATACAAATTTCTTGTGAGCTAGATCAATAGTAACCCCTCTTTCTCTTTCTTCTTTTAAATTGTCCATAACAAAAGCAAACTCAAAACCCGCTTTTCCTAGTTCTTGAGCTTTATCTTTTAATTTTCTTAATACTTGCTCGTCGAGATTTCCACTATCATACATAAGTCTTCCGACTGCAGTAGATTTACCGTGGTCTACATGACCAACAAATACAATATTAATGTGTGGTTTTTCTTTTGCCATTTTATATTTAATCCTCCGAAATATAAGTTAAAACGTTAATTTTAAGGTTTTTAGGTGGTTTATAAATGTTTTGGTCAGAATTATGCTTCTTTACATTTACTTTCAAGAAAAGTTAAAGGATTTGAAAAAAACCCCCTATTTTTGATATAAGTTAAATTAGGTTGATCACCAAAAAATTCCTCTCTTTTTGAGTTTAACATAGCAAACAAGAAAAAATGAACATTTCTGTTTCCTGCTAGAATCTTATTAATTCTATCCCAACATCCATTTTTATTGTTATAGTGGGGGTGAGCAACTACAACATCCAATCCAGTTAAGTCTGGTTTATCACATAGACACCCTTCTCCGATGACGCATTCAATACCTCTTGCGGATAATGAATTGGAAATTTCTACACGAAACGCAACATAACGTGAACTTTCTTTTTCACTTGGAATATAAAGTCCTACTTTCATAAAATTTAGAAAAATAATGAATTTAAAAAAATTTCTAATCTTCTTCTGTTTTTAGACCCTTTCTTTGCCTAATCTGTTTGATTACTTTTTGTTGAAGGTTTTCAGGCACTTTTTCAAAGCTCTGATCAACAACAAAATGGCTTCCTCTACCAGATGTAGCGCTTCTTAGATCATTTGCTAATCCAAACATTTCTGCTACTGGCATTTTAGCATGAACAGTTATATGTTCTCCTTTTTGTTCAACATTAATTAATTGTCCTCTTTTATTTTGAACTAAAGCAGAAAGATCTCCTAAGAAATCAGCTGGACTTTCTATTTGAATTTCTTGAACAGGTTCATACATACAAGCTTTTCCGCTTATCATTGCGCCTTTTATTGCTTCTCTTACTGCAGGATATACTTGTGCGGGGCCTCTGTGAATAGCATCTTCATGTAATTTCATATCCATAATTCTTACTTTCATTTTCATCCCTGGTTCTCTTGCAATTGGGCTTTCATTAATAACTTGATCAAAAGCATCCATAATCATTTCCATAACTTCTCCGATATGAACAATACCTCTTGTATTATCAATTAAAGCATTCCCCTTGTAAAATTCTTTCCAGTTTCTAGCTTCTTTTGCTGGAATACCTAATTCTACTAGTTTGTCTACTACTGTTTGATCTTTTTTCTTAATTCTAATTTCTGGAATTTCTCCATCTTTAATTGCTTGATAAATATTAGCTTCTAAAGGTTCTATAATCATGTAGAATTTATTGTGTTTATTTGGAGATTTACCTTCAATTTGTTCTGATTTCTTTTGAACAGTTTCTCTATAAACAACAATTGGTGGAGAAGTTTTAACTTCCAAACCTTTTTCTGACCTTATTCTGTTTTCAATAACTTCTAAGTGAAGTTCTCCCATTCCAGACATTAAATTTTCTCCTGTTTCTTCATTAATTTCGATTTTAATGCTTGGATCTTCTTTACCAACTTGTCTTAAAACTTCAACTAGTTTTGGTAAGTCAGAAGGTTTTGTTGCTTCAATAGATTTTGTAACAACTGGTTCAAATAAATGTTTAATAGCTTCAAAAGGTTCAATTGGTTCTGAAGAAACTGTTTCTCCAGCATAAGTATCTTTTAATCCGACTATTCCAACAATGTTTCCTGGAGGAATTTCATCAAATTGAACTCTTTTAGCGCCTTTGTAAATAGAAACTTGCTGTACTCTTACTTCTCTTTTTGCCATGTTCATATAAACCATTTGTCCGTCTTTTACGGTTCCTGAGAATAATCTACACGTCGCTACTTCTCCTGCGTGTTTATCAACTACAATTTTAATTACGACCATTGCTAACGGACCATTTGGATCACAGCTCATTAAGGATTTTCCTATATTTGTTTCCATGTCTCCATGCCAAATTTTTGGTATTCTGTATTTTTGTGCGTCTTTTGGATTAGGGTGGTGTTTAATAACCATGTCTAAAACAACTTCGTGAATTGGTGCTTTTTTAGCTAAGCTTTTCCAATCTTCTTTTTCATAAGCTTCCAAAATATCTTTGAAAGTTATTCCTTTTTCTTTCATGGATGCGAAACTAACAGCCCAATTGTGATATGCTGAACCAAATGCTACACTTCCGTCTTGAACATGAACTTTCCATTTTTCTTTGTATTCTGTTGGAGCAATGCTTTCTATTAATCTGTTAACGCTTGTGATGATATTGATGAATTTTTGTTGCATTGCTTCTGGGGTTAGTTTAACTTCTTTAATCAATCTATCAACTTTATTTATGAATAGAACTGGTTTTACTCTTTCTTTTAGTGCTTGTTTAAGAACAGTTTCTGTTTGTGGCATAATTCCTTCAACTGCACAGCAGAGGACAATAGCACCATCAACTGCTCTCATTGCTCTTGTTACATCTCCTCCAAAATCTACATGTCCTGGAGTATCAATTAAATTAATTAAATATTTATTATCTTTGAATTTGTGAAGCATAGAAACGTTTGCTGAGTCGATAGTTATTCCTCTAGCTTGTTCATCTTCGTGGAAATCTAAAGCTAATTGTTTACCTGCTAGTTCTTCTGAAATCATTCCTGCACCAGCAAGCAAATTATCTGAGAATGTAGTTTTACCATGATCAATATGGGCGGCTACACCAATATTTCTAATATTTTCTGGTTTATGCATAATTTCTTTGATTTCTTTGGTTTTATCATCTGCCATAGGTTTTCGAGAAAAAGTTTTGTTTATAAATATATCGGTTAGAAAAAATTTAGTATAAAAGATAAAATGATAAACTTTATAAACAAAAAAATTAATTTTTTAAATATGAAAATAAATATTTTGTCTGTTTTATTAATTTTGGTGTTGGTATTTTTAACTAGTTGTGCTAGTGTAGAAATTGATGAAGAGTTAACTGAACCAACCTATATAGCCGAGTATAAAATTGATGAAGAACATACAATTAGAATTCCTGCAGACGAACAAGAAAGAGGGGAATATTGTGGGGGTATTTGTAGTTGGTATACCCACGATTACTGCTATATGCATTGTTCAGAAGGAAGGATTACTGAAAGAGTAATTAATAGTTATAAAAAAGCTAATAGTCTTTTAACAACAGAAGAATTAATTCAATTTTGTATAAACATGTATGGGGATAGAGAAGGACAACTTCAGATATATACAGATGTTGAAGGAAGATGTACCATCTGTGAAGGAGAATTAGAATGCCCTCTTCTTGAAAATGAGTATTTCTTGAATTTAGAAACAAATAAAATTGAGAAAAAATAAAATGATTAAAGATTGGAGGTGATATTAAAAGGATTTAAGAGAAATAAATATTTTCTGACCTTAAAATTATGTTTATAAAGTTTTTGTTTATATACCTCTTAATTCTTCCTTTAAAAAATTTACATCTTCACTTATTTCTCTTAGAAATTTGTAAGAACCTTCGAGAATTATTGGTCTTTTTTTTACAGAAAAAGCCTTACTCATAAAATCAATTATTGCTCCTTTGTTCTCTGCCTTGCATACTGGTGCATGAATATCTTCTCCCCTTTGACCACTTACGTGATAATGGACAATTTTATCTTTTATAGCTTGTAATAAATCCATAGCATAATGCATACTTGGATCCTGTTCGTAAGCATGTTGAGCGTCAAGTACGAATCCTAGTTCAAACTCGCGAACTAATGCTTCTAATTCACCAATTTTAATGCCTTCTTTCTTATTCCTATCCATGTTTTCTATTGCTAAAGGAACTCCCCCCTCTAATAAAATTGCAATGTATTCTGGAGGTAATCCTATTGGATGTATTAATGCGGTCCTAGGATTTTGTACACTCATTATTTGTTCTACAAGTTTTCCTTGCCTTTTCATTATATTTCTTATTCCTCTTATTTCTCTATGTATGAATCTTGATGCTTTTTGTAAAAGTTCAGAATTTTCATCTCCAATATAATCTGGTAAATGTAAAGATCTGTAATCAAATGTTTCTAATGGAGATCCCGCTCTAAAATCACTTAGAACTCTTATCCTTACAGGATCTTGAAATATATACACTTGTTCGATTGCGCTTGCACCAAAGTTTGAGACTCTTATTTCTTGTTCACTAGGATATGTTGTTTCAAATGCGAAGGACCAACCTAACGAGGGACCAATTATCATAAAAAAATGAAAGAACTAAAATTTATAAAATTATCTCTTTCTTTTTCCTAAAAGAATTAGAGCTAAAACTATTATTAAAACAGGCCAAATACTTATGTTATATTTGCTTACATCAATATATCCCATATCAATTCCTAACCAAATAATTCCTCCAATTAATAAAATTAAAGGTAAAATATTATTAGTTTTTTTACCAAAATTTCTTGGAGCTCTAATTATTTTTCTTCTTACCACTTTTCCTCCTTTTATTATGTTTTTCAAAATTTAAAAGACCAAATAAACCAAAAACAATTAAAATTGTACCAACAATAATATAACTTGTATTTGAAAAAGGTTGTCTTAAGTTACTTGTAGAACTTTCATAGCTTATTGTTCCTAAATTTTTTGCATCTTTAGTTGCTTGATATATTGCATCACAATTTTTAGCTAAACTACAAACTCCTGCGTTTTCATTATAAAAAAAACAACAAATTTGATCATTTGGACAAGGATTTATTTCACTGCAGTATTGTCCTTCAAAATCTAAAGTGTATTTTCCAGTTACATTTGATAATCCATTTCCGATTGCTAGAAATCCTGCTAAATAAAATAAACTTAGGGTTATCAAAATTAAACTCTTTTTCATTAAATTAAAATTTATTTTTTGTTTTTATAAATTTTTCTATTATTTTTTCTTAATATTAATGCACCTAAAAAAACTATTAATAAAACTAAAAATATACTTATTCCTATCATTGTTTGAATAAAATTTGGTTTTTCTATTTCTGGAGCAAGAGTTATTGTTTGTATTGTTGATTCAGAAGTTTCTTCTTTTTTATTTGTTTCTTCACTATTTCCTTCTTGAATGATCTCTTCTTTATCTTCTCCTAAACATTTTGAATTGTCGCATGTTTCATCACAAAAACAATTTTCTTTACAATTTGTATTAATTTTAATTGTTACTTCATTTCTGTCAAGATTTATTAAATCAAAATAAACATCACTATTCCATTGATCTTCTTTTATAATTTGTTTATTACCATTAATACAAACTATCATATAATCTTCTGAGCTTCTTACTAAAGAAATATTTTTTCCTTCTAATTCATAACTTTCTCCTGCTTTTAATGTTATTTTTTCTGTTTTGGCTGTAGTAATAAAAATTGATAATAAGAATATAATAATTACTAACCCCCCTACTTTTTTTGTGAAATTCATCACTTTAAGGTAAGTGTTTTTAGCTTTTATAGTTTATTATGTTTGATTATTCATATCTTAATGCATCAACCGGATTCATTTTAGAAGCTTGTCTTGCTGGGAAAGCTCCAGATAATGTTCCAATTAAGAAAGAAAATGCTAAAGCTCCTATAATTAACCAAGGAGAGATATATGCTTTTAATATTGAATATCCCATTGTTTTTGCGATTATTTCTACTATTTTACTTAAAATAATTCCAATAGTTACTCCGATTGCACCGCCTAATGTTCCAAGAATTCCTGCTTCAAATAAAAATATTTTTAAAACATCTGAATTTCTTCCTCCTATTGATTTCATAATACCTATTTCTTGCGTTCTTTCTAAAACAGAAGTGTACATTGTGTTCATTATACCTATTCCTCCTACAATTAAAGATATTCCTGCTATTCCAATAAGCATAACTTGCATTATGTTTAAAATAACATTAAAAGATTCTAGTAATTGCGTAGGTGATTGAACTGAAAAATCTTCTTTTCCTTCTTCATTATTATGTTCTTTTCTTAATGCTTTCTTAACATCTTCTGCAACTTTATCAATATCTTCTCCAGCTGTGATTTTTGCCATTATCATAGTTGTTTCTTCATCTTCATCATAGAGTTCTCTTATCGCTTCTTCACTAATAAATATAGATTCATCATCTGTAGGATTTCCTATTTGTTCAAAAAAACCAATTATTTTAAATTCTTTGTCATTAATCAAAATAGTATCTCTTAATCTTAATTTTCTAGAGAAAATATCTTTTGTTCTATAGTTTATACCAAGAACAACTTTTGATAAATCTCCTCTTTTGATTTCTCTTCCTAATTCTACTTCATAACTATTAATTTCATCAATTAGTTCTTTTTGTTCATCAGTGGGTAAACCAACTATATATGCATATTTTATTTTTTCATCTAATTGGGCTTTTCCAATTTTCATGTACATATTTGCTACAATGTCTATCCCATTTACTTTTTCTATTGCTTTAGCATCTGAAATTGTTAATGGAACTGCTCCTCCGCTTCCTGGAGCACCAAGTTCACCCTTTGATTGAATTATTAATTTATCAACACCTAATTTTTCAAATTCTTCATTAATTGATCTTTGCATTCCTTGACCAATAGAAATTAAAGCAACAACTGCTGCTATACCTATAAAGATGCCAATCATAGTTAGCCATGATCTTAATTTTCTATTTTTTATGCTTCTGTATGCAATTTGTAAATAATCTTTTATCATTTTCTATACCTTAATGCATCAACTGGTTTTAATCTAGATGCTTGTACTGCAGGGAATATTCCAGATAAAGTTCCTATTAAGAAAGCAAAAGCTAATGAGCCACCAATTAATATCCATGAAAAATGAGCTTGGATAATTCCTGGTCCAAAAAATACTTTAGCACCGATTTCTACTATTTTACTTATTCCTATTCCTAATCCAATACCTATTACTCCTCCAAATAACCCTAATAATCCTGATTCTATTAAAAATATTTTTAATATATCTGAGTTTTTCCCACCTACGCTTTTCATTATTCCAATTTCTCTTGTCCTCTGTAAAACAGCTGTATACATCGTATTCATTATACCGATACCACCAATTAAAAGGGAAATTCCTGCTATTCCAATTAAGACTGTTGTGATAATGTTAAGAATGCTTGTTAAAGCTTCTAAACTTTGTTGAGGTGTTTGAACAGTAAAATCTTCTTCTCCTTCATCTACATTATGTTCTTTTCTCAATGCTTTTTCAATTCTTTCTGCTACTTGATTTATTTCTTTTTCATTACTTACTTTTGCTGCAATTATATCATATTCATCATCAGCATCAAATAAGTCTTCTGCAACGTCATGATTCATTAATATTCCTGAATCAAATATGAAACTTCCTCTTGAGCTTAATATACCGACTACTTCAAAATCTTGATTTTGAACTGTTATTTTATCTCCGTTTTCAACTGGTTTTTTAAATAATTCTCCATTTGCAAAATCATTTCCTAAGACAACTTTGTATTTGTCAGAGGTTTTTAGAAATCTTCCCGATTCCATTTCTCCTGAACCTAATAACACTTCTTTTACAAGCTGTCTATCTTCTTGACCTTTAGGAATACTAGAAGTAAAACCAAATATTAATTCATCTTTAAATTCTACCTTACATGATCTTAATAATCTGCCCGTTGCTATTTCAATTCCGTTTACATCCCTAATTGTTTCTAAATCATTATCATTTAATTTTCTTACTACCCCTACTCCAGGAGCACCTAAACCAATACCCTTTCCCTGTATTGTTAATTTATCTGTTCCTATAAATGAGAATTGACTAAGAACAGCAGCTTCCATACCTTCTCCTAAACTGATTAAAGCAACAACTGCGGCTATACCTATAAAGATGCCAATCATAGTTAGCCAACTACGTATTTTTCTATGAGTTATTCCTCTTACAGCTATTAGGAAGTAGTCTTTTAGCATTTTTTAAAAATAAAAAAAGAAAAAAATTTCATTTCCTTTTTTTTCTTTTGATTTTTTTAATTTTTGAGAACAAATATTTGAAATAATCTGCTAATTCTTTTTCTTGATTTTTCTTTTTCCAAGCTCTATTATGAATAAACAAGATTATTACAATTATTATTACTAAAAAAGTTATTCCTCCACTGTTGCTTGTAGCAACACCCATCTCTTTTGCACTTCTGATAGTAAAATCTACATTTATTTTTTGATTATAATCTTGATTAGTTCCGTCCTTATATTCAACTAATAATGGAAGATTTACTGTTTTTTCTCTTGTTTTTAAGTTGATTCTAAATTCTGCTGTTTCATAATCATCAGAATCTATGTTTCCTATGTAAATCTCATCTGATGATAAAATTTCAAAATCTTCTGATTCTTGTAATTTAACATTTAAAAATTTAATGTCTATTGGTCCTTTATTTACTAATTTTAAAATCACATCTCCTAGACCACCATAAGAATAAATATCTGTGCTATCCACATCTACAGCTAAATAAGGCATTCCACCAATAACTAAACCAACAATATCTTCTTTTGTATAATTATTTCCTGCATTATCATAATACTTTATTATTAATGGAACTTTATATACTCTTGCGGTTGCATCTGGATAAACCATGATATCATAGGTAAATATTGCTTCTTCTCCGGCAGGTATAACTGCTATTTTCTTTTCACTTCCTGAATTTATTGGAGCAATAGGAATCTCATCACTTATTGAAGCTGCAGTTGAAGTAAGAGATTCTTGTAATATTGATAATTCTAAGTCAAGTTTTACTGATACATCTTTCATAAGAGAGGTTGCTGTGTTTCTGAGAGTTATTTTTATTTGACCTTTATCTCCTGGTCCAATTTGTTCGGGAATAGTTTCTAATTCTGCTATATCAAGAACTACGTTTCTACTTTGAACTGTTATTTTAATTGGTCCAGCAATTTGACTTCCTAAACCATCTGCAATAAACATAAATTTAAGATCTTTGTCTCCATCTATAGCTTCGGGATCGACTCTTGCTTTAAAACTAACTTGTTTATAACTTCCTTCTGGAATATTCCCTAAATATTTTACTCTTTCTGATTCGTCAACTAAGTAAAAAGGATATGTGTCTAAAAATTTTAAATATGTATCTTTTAAATCATTATCAACATTATCTACCATTTCAGATTCTATTTGTAAATAAATATCAAATTCTTCTCCTGGTGATACTGTAGAAGGATCTATTCTTATTATATCTATTCTTACTCTATCATCAATTACTGTCCCAACAGCAGATACAAAATTGATACTGATTAAAGCTAAGATTAAAATTAATAATATTTTTTTCATTTTATGTATACCTCCCCTTTATTTCACATTTAATACATTCACCATCTTTTAGATATGCTATTTTATGAGCATATTTTGATAAGTTTGGATCATGTGTGACCATGATTATTGTTTTACCTTCTTTATCGTGAAGGTCGTTTATAAGTTTTAGTATTTCTTTACCTGTTTTAGAGTCTAAGTTCCCTGTTGGTTCATCTGCTAAAATAACTTCTGGATTGTTAGCTAAGGCTCTTGCAATTGCTACTCTTTGTTGTTCTCCTCCTGACATTTCTGTTGGTTTATGATCCATTCTGTGTTCTAATCCTACTAATTTTAATAATTCTTCTGCTCTTTTTTCTCTTTTTTCTATTGGAATATCTTGGAATATCATTGGAAGTTTAACATTTTCTAAAGCTGTTAAAATTGGTATTAAGTTGAATTGTTGGAAAACAAATCCTATTTTTTTTCCTCTTATTTGTGCTAAATCTGATTCTTCTAAAGTGGATATATCTTTTCCATCAAGAATAACTTTTCCTTTGCTTGGAATATCTAAACATCCAACAAGATTCATAGATGTTGACTTTCCTGATCCAGAAGCACCCATTATTACTACAAATTCTCCTTCATTTATTTCTAGATTTAATCCTCTTAAAGCATTTACTTTAACTTTACCTAAATCATATATCTTCCACACATTTTCTAATTTTATGATTGTTTTTTTCATTTCATATCTTTGATTATTTGTTTGAACATTTTAATTATTTCAGTTCCATCTTTTGAATCTAATTTTTTTGGTTGTTTAAACACCTTTAACATAAAATTCATAAATTCTTGTGCATTTTGATAGTTTATTTTTAAATAAGTTAATCTTTCTATTAATTTTTTATCTTGTATTGATTTTATTTCTGATTCTAAAAAGTATATCATTGGTTGAATATGTGTTCTTAGCATTATTTCTAAACTGTTAATTTTTGTTTTGATTATTGATGTTTCTGCTTTGTAAATTGTTTTTCTTCCTTTTTTACCTGCTGTTTTTATTAAACCAGATTTTTCTAATAATGTTAGACATTGACTTATTGAGCTTAAACTACAATTTAATTCTTTTTTTATTTGTTCTTGAGTCATATTGCCTTTTAAGTAAAGTAATGCCCAGATTTCTCCTGCTGGGTGAGGCAAACCCCAATTTTTGTGAATTTTACCTATTTCAAATATGATTTCTTTGATATTTTCAGAATTTTCTGACATTTCAGATATTTTAGATATTTCAGAATTTATAAATATTTATATTCTAGAGAATATAATTAATGACAAAGTATTTAAATAATGAGTGATTTAAAGTATATAGTTTAAAAGAGGTGTTTTTATGAAAGCGAATTTATTAGTTTCTTATAATCCAAGTAGAGGGTCTAGTGCAAAAGCAGAATTAGAATGTTTATTATCTGAAGTAAATGACGATTATAAGTTTTTTCCTTTAAGAACTAAAGGTTTGTTTGCAGTAAAGGTTCCTAATGCTAGAAGAACTATAAAGAAATTAGCTAATGTACATAAAAAAAATCCAAATAAGTTTAAAACAACATTTACTTATAAACCCGTAGATTATTGGACTAATATTGATATAAGAGAAATGCAAAAAGCTATGAGAAAGATGGTCCCCAAGATTGGGGGAAAAGAAAAATGGAAGTTGGAATTAAATAAAAGAAGCAATAAAGAAAATTATCATAGTTTAGTTTTAAAGTTAACTGAGCCTATTGAAAAAGGAAAAGTTAGTTTGAATAAACCAAGTAAAACAATTTTAGCTGAAATGATTGGGAATAGATCTGCTTTTTCTTTGGTTAAAGATGGTCAGGTTTTAAAAACTGGTGAAAATGGAAATAAGTAAAATTTGTGCAATATGTAAAAGTACTTTAGCTAGATTTACTTGTAAGAAGTGTGGTGCTAGTGTTTGTGCTAAATGTTTTGATAAGAAAAAAGGTATTTGTTTGAATTGTAAGAAAGGGAAGACTGTATAGAAAGACTTATAAATTTTTCTGGATTACCCAAAATTATGTTATTTGTCGATAGAGCGGGGGAATCTACTGAGAATAGTTGGGGATATTGTCTTTTCGAGAGTAGATCAAATGACGATATTTTTACTCCATTTATAGCCTTGGCATCTGTTGATCTAATAAATAGGTCTTATGTTGTTCAAGGAATACATTTTGAACGGATAAGACAATCGAGAGGGCTTTTGAGAAGACCAAAATCAAGATTAATAGAACATATTGATAGTATTAAAGTTTTTTATGATTTATTAGAAGCAGACAGTGAAGCTCGCAAAATAATAACTCGTTATGCAAATGAGGAACATAGACGTAGGAGGGGATATACTGGTTTAAGAGATTTGACAGATGTTAGACATTTGAGAGGTGGTGGACCTGTAGGTGGAGGTTAGACTTTAATATTTCTTTTTTAGATTAACTATAAACATTCCTAAAAATCCACATCCTAAACCAATAAGAGTTCCTGCAGCAACTTGATTTGTTGCCATTCCTATTCCAATGCCTATAAGAAGTCCTGCGGGAATAAGATAGGACTCTACTTTATTATTATGTTTTTTCATAAAATATTTTTTTAATTTAGAATATATAAATGTTTTGATGGTGATTGATAAGCTATTTATCTAGAAGCATCTGCTTGTCTTTCAAGTTCTAGTTTTTTAGAAATAGCATTACTTGTTTGATCTATTTTATAAGCAGCTAAAATTTCATTTGCTAAAGCTTTTTCAATTTGTAATTTTTTATTAAAGGATTTTGAATAAGATCCTTGAACCATTAGTTTTAAAGTAATATCTATTCTTCTTTGAGGAGACATATCAACTGCCTTAGAATATCTTGCACCACCATATTCAATGGAAGTTACTTCTTCTCTTGGAGCAGCATTTTCAACTGCTTTTACAAAGACTTCAACTGGGTTCTTTCCAGTTTCTTTTTCTATTATTTTGAAGCATTTTTTAACAACTTCATAAGAAGAATTTGCTTTTCCTGTTCTGTGGTATGAAGTTAATTTGTGTTTTTTACCTCTGTGACCAGGAACCATTAATTTATTCATTAATCTTTCAACAATATGGGTTTTTTGAACAAAAACTCTTTGTCCGTGAGCTGTTCTTCCAGATGTTCTTGGAACTAAAATTGGGTCTAAGTTAATATAGTTTTTAAGTCCTGGATCAATAACTTGAATATTGCTTGTATCCCAAATGTTAAATATTTTCATCTTCTACCCTTTTCTATTTTACCTTTTAATAATGCTTGTAAACTTTGATCATTAACTTTTATAACTTGCCACCTAACCCCAGGTATGTCTCCTTTGGATCTTCCTTTTGCTCCACCTATACATTCTATTAATACTTCATCATGTTCATCTATTTTTTTTATTGCGTTATTTCCTGGTGCAAAAGCTGTAACTTTTTTACCATTTTTAATTAATTGACATACTACGCATTTTCTCATTGCTGAATTTGGTTGTTTTGCTTCTAGTTGTTTTTTTTCTAGAACAATAGCTTTAGCTTGATGTGCACCTTTTAATGGGTCACTCTTTTTCTTAAGGTTTTTAGCTTTTTTTACAAAATATTGATCTTTCCATCTAGATTTTTTTCTTCTTTTCTTTAATTTCTTTGCTGCGTTTATACCTTTTGGTTTTTTTCCCATTTTACTTTATTTAGTGCAAAATTAGCTATTTATAAATGTTACTATTGATTTTCTCTTATAAAATCTACAATTCTGTTTACATCTATATAATCAAATATTGGAACTTCTTGATCTCCGTATTCTCCACTAAAAATTGGTCCGGTAATAATAGCAATAGAAAGATTTGGACGTTTTTCTCTTAATCCTCTTATGAAATGTTGTTCAGTTATTCCTGGGTGATATAATAGTACTGGGAATGAATCTAAAGTGGGTTCATGTGGGAAATACATCTCATCTAAAAATTGTCTTGCACAAACTTCAACACCTCTCTTTTCTAATGCTGCTATTAATAAATCTGGAGATGCATATACAGGATAATCATGGTCTACATATGCTGCTTTCATTTTTAAAAGGGAAACTGGAAAATTTTAAAAAGGTTTCTGATAGAGATAGTTAAATTTAAAAGTTATTAGTTCTTCCCAAAATTGATTAAGATGATACGAGCTGGAACACCTACATCTATAAGTTTGATGAGATTTTGTGGAGAATGTGATTCTGCTTCTGATTTAGAAATAATTGGGTATTGTGTTGAAAGCCCAGATGAAGTTTTATCGAGAACATGTCAATCTTATGCTATTGCTAGATATTTTGGGATAAATACTCCTGATTATCGTGCATCTAGACAAGAAGGATTGTGGATTAGAGAAGGTAATCCCCCTGCTGGAACAACTATCACTGGAAGTCTTGATGATTTAGAATTAAGACCCTTTGAAATTTATCCTGATTCTCCAAGAACATTGGATTTACATAGAGAAGTACTAAGAAAAGCAACATACTCTGCTTTTAGACCAAGAAGAAAAGATACAAATTATTTATTTGATATAGACAAGGAAGGATTTCCTAGAGATGAAGATAAAGAAGCAACAATTGAAAGATTATTAGAAATGGCTGGAGCTACTTTGTCTGTTGTAGATCCAACTCCTGATGTTTTGAAAGCTGTTTTGACAGGAGATTTTATTCCTCTTACTATGAGAAGTTATGTAAGAACCAATCCCAAAGAAATGATAGGAAGAACATTTTATAATCCTGATAAATTTAGGGAAGAAGATCTTGCTTATAGAGTAACATGTGTTACTTTGAGTGGAAGTAAAGTTGTTATTAATACTGTAGATTCTGATTTAATGGATTCAGAAAGAGTTGAACCGGGTGTTTATGATTTAGATGATTCTTTTGAAATGTTAGATTTTGTAGAAGCTGATGTTAGACAAACTTCTTTAATGTTATAAATGTTTCTGATAATTAATTACAGATAAATTTAAAAATGATTGCATATCACTAAAAATATGCCTGGAGTTAGAATGTCTAGTTTGGAGATTTGTTTTGTATACCCTATATCAGAAAAACATGTATATAAAACTCCTAGTGGACAAGAATTGAAATTAAGAAAACATGATGGTGTTCTTGCTGTTTATGTTGGTGATGAAAGAATTGGTCATATTTGGGTGTCTGATTCAAGAGGCAGTGGTTCAATCTTTGCAAGAAGAAGAGATAGTGGTTTTTTACCTGTGGGAGAATATTCTTATGGTCCAAATGGATATACTGTTATTCCATATGTAGATGGTATGAAAGATACTAGTTTAAGAAGAGAAGTTCATCCTTTGGATTTTTTAGTTGAAGTTTTGGATTTAGAATAGTTAAGTTTTTATAATAATTTGACTTTCTCTTTTTTGGGGATAAAAATCTTAAATTTAGAAAAAATATTAAAAATAGCATCATTTGTAGGTGTTACTTTATTATCAGGATGTACTTATGATTTTAATACAGATATGATTATAGAAGATTCACAAACAGTTGGAGTTACTGGAAGAAATTTTGAAGAAAGGTATTCTGAAGAAAGAATTGTTTTTAAGGAAAAAATAGTTTATCTTGAATTAGTTTCTACTGAAAATCCTGATTATCAAAGTTTATTTGAAAATTCTCCAAGATCATTAGTTAATAAGTTTGGAAGAGAAGTTAGTTCTGAGTATTTTGTTATTGATGGTGTTCTTTATTTGAAAGTTGGGGAAAATGATAAACATAGTCTTGAAAAGAAAATAAATGTTGTTGATCATATAGATTATATTAATTTAGAGGATAGAGATGATGCTGATAGAGAAGGTATGCAAGATGATGGAAGTTATGAAGGTAGTTCTGGGCAGGAAGGTGAAAGAAGTCAGAATTAGATAAGTTTATTCTAAATAGAAACCTTTAAATATAAGTATGTATATACAAATGTATGTTGGAGGTAACACAAAAATGGATCCTAAAAAAGTAAAATCTGTTCCAAGACATCATAGAAGAACTAAGCATTTATCTGTTAGAGTTTCTCCTGATATAATTAAATGGTTAAAAGATAATCATTATAGTGCTACAAAGATATTTTATGAAGCAATAAAGGAGTTAGGATATGGTAAGGAGAAATGAAAAATGCTTTTACTTATGAAATACAAGGAAATGATTTTATTTTTGATAAAGTAGGATTAAAATTATTTATGGAAGAGTTTTCAACTGAATCTTTTGAAATAATAATAGATTCTCAAGGTTATTTAACTAGAAAGAACTTATATCATCCTGACTGGAATCCGCAGTATTTTCATAGGTGGTTAAAACTTAAACGAACTTCTAGGAAAGATATTGAACCTTCCGAAGTTCAAGTACACCACAATAACGGAAAAATTAATGATAACAGGATGAGAAATCTAGTTTTTGTTGGAAAATTTGAACATCATAATCTACATAGAGTAAAAAAAGCCTATAAAACTTTCTGTAAAAAATTTTATGGGGATAATCCTGATGGAGATCCTATGCTATGTAATTATCTTTGGAGAAAATTTAAAGAAGAAAATAACATTTATTAAAAATGATACATGGACCAAGTAAAGCAGAAGAACTTCTTGAAGAAGCTATGCGAGATATTGGTTTAGATCCTGAACCTCAATATGATTTTCCTAATGAAAATATATTTATGACTGTGGATTTTGCTTTCCCTAAACAGAAGTTAGTTGTTGAAGTTGATGGTCCACATCATAAAGAGGAATTTCAAAAAGACGCTGATAAAAAAAGAGATTATATTCTAAGGAAAAATGATTGGCAAATAAAAAGGTATTCTGCTTCTGCTGTGCATAATGATCCTAAGAGAGTAGCAAAAAGAGTTCAAAATACACTTAATAATATAGAAAGGGTAAAGATACACATTAATAGTAAAAAGAAAGATGTAGTTAGCCATGAAGCTTCTACTAGAGATTACACTAGTAGATATACTCCAAGTTATAATCCTTCTTATTCTGGAAAAAAAATCCAGGAAAGAGAGGATAGCTCAACAAAAAAGATAATTACAGGTCTTGTTATTGCAGGGGTAATTGTTGGTTTATATTATTTAATAAGAGCTATAACAAGGTGGGTTCAAGCTAATTCTGATATAATAGTGCCATTATTTTTAGTTATTATGGTTTATGCCATTGTAATTGGGGCAGGATTAGCTGGAAGAAAAAGATAGAATCATTTCTTCAGCTTAATGAAAACCAGATTACCATCTGCATCTGTTACATCAAAAACACAAATATTGCTTGCCAAACACTAGCATAAAATATTTATATTAGATTATCTTAAAATAGTAAAGAGGTGATGTAAAATGAGTGAAATAAAGAAAATTTATTCTATGGTTTTTAGGATGGATGGTTCTTTGGAAGCTTATTATACTGAAAAAAGAGAAAAATGGTTACAAGAAAGACAATTGTTCTTTAATTGGAATAAGCTGGTTAGGGGTTTTTAGATAGATTTATATATTTTTCTTTATTGAAAGTATATACTTTTAAGGGAATGAAATACAAAAAATTAAGTTAAAATCGATAACTTTAAATATCAATTGATAATATTAAATATCATATGAAAAGAAGAAATATTAAACAAAAAATTAAAGAGTATTTTTTTATAAAACCAAGAGAAAAATTAAGAGTAAGGGAAATAGAAAGGGCTTTAAAATTGCCTTTACCTTCTGTTATTAGATATTGTAAGGAATTATTAGAAGAAGATATTCTTAAAATAATAAAAACTGGAAATGTTGTTTTTTATACTGGGAGTAGAAGTGAGAATTATCTTTTAGAAAAGAAGTTGTATAATATAAAAAAATTATATACTTCGGGGTTAGTTGAATATCTAAAAACTAGTTTAAATAATCCAGTTTTAGTTGTTTTTGGTAGTTATTGTAAGGGAGAAGATGTAGAAGATAGTGATATTGATTTGTATATAGAAAGTTTTTCTAATAATAAAATTAAAGTTGAGAAATTTGAGAAAAAATTAGGTAGGAAAATACAGATTTTTAAACATAAAAATATAAAAGACATAAAAAACAAACATTTAGCAAATAATATTGTGAATGGTGTTGTGTTAAATAATTATATTGAGGTTTTTAAATGAAAGATTGGGATGATTGTATAAACAATAAGGTTGTTAAGGTAGTTTCTCCTGATGTGAATAGAGCCAAGTCATTAGTAGAAACTGCAAAAGAAAGGATAGCTTTGGTTAAGGAAGTTAATGTTAAAAATTGTAATTTTGTTTTTGAAGATTATTATACTTCAGTTATAGAAATTTTGCAAGCTTTAGCTTTTAAAAAAGGATTTAATATTCTTAATCATGTTTGTTTAGGGTTGTTTTTAAGGGATATTCTTGGAAGAGAGGATATTTGTTATTTATTTGATGATATAAGATATAAAAGAAATTCACTTACTTATTATGGAAGTAGGATGAATTTTGAGAGTGCTAAGCAAGCAATAGAAAAATGTAAAAAGTTAATTAAAGAACTAGAATGAAATATAAAATATCACCTTCAACAATAAACTTAATGTTAGATTGTCCTAGATGCTTCTGGTTGCAAATTAAGAAAGGTGTTAAAAGGCCTTCTACTCCTTTTCCTTCTTTGCCTTCTGGTATGGATAAGATTCTTAAGTTACATTTTGATAAGTTCATGGAAAAAGGAGAGATGCCTCCTGAGCTAAAAGAAGAGGAAGAGGTTTATGGTTGTAAATTGTTTGATGATGAAGAAAAATTAAAGGTTTGGAGGAGTAATTTTAAAGGACTTGCTTATGAGGAAGATGGAGTATTATTACATGGGGCTGTTGATAATATTTTAGTTAAAGATGGGAAGTTGATTGTTTTAGATTATAAGACAAGAGGTTTTCCTTTGAAAGAAGATAGTCATAAGTATTATCAGGTTCAGATGGATCTTTATAATTTTCTTTTAAGAAAGAATGGTTATAAAACAGAAGATTATACTTTTCTTCTTTTTTATTATCCTAATAAGGTTACTGATAGTGGTGAGGTTATATTTGATACTAAATTACTTAAGATTAAGACTAGTGTTAAAGATGGAGAAAAAGTATTTAAGGAAGCTATAAAGTTGTTAAAAATGGAAAATCCGCCAAAAGCAGATAAAAATTGTCAATTTTGTAAACTTGGAGAAAATGGAAACTAAAGATATAAAAGTTGATACCTGGGCTTTACCTGATTTAATAACCGATGTGAGTAGGGGGAAATTACGAATTCCTCAATTTCAGAGAGATTTTGTTTGGGAAAGATCTAGAGTAATAAAACTTTTAGATAGTATGTATAAAGATTTTCCAATTGGAAGTTTCTTTTTTTGGGTTGCTCCTAAAGAATATAATATTTTTTACCGCCGTATCCCTGAACTTAAAATTAAAAATTTAGATATAGATGGGGAAATAACTTTTATTTTAGATGGACAACAAAGAATTACTTCTTTATATTCAACAATAAAAGGTTTAATTATAAGAAGGTCTAATTATTATGATATCTGTTTTGATTTAGACAAAGAGATTTTTGTAGCTAGAAAAGGTGATCATATAAGGTTTATCCCTTTTGCAGATTTTTTTAAGGATGATACTTCTCTTACTATTTTTGATAAATTATCTGATGAAAGAAAAAAGAATTTCTTAAAATGTAAAGATAAATTTAGTAATTATCCTTTTTCTATAATCTTGGTTAAAAATAAAAATATGGAGCAGGTTTGTGAGATTTTTGAAAGGCTAAATCAGGGCGGTAAAAGATTAAATTTATTTGATTTGGTTGTAGCAAATACCTGGGATAAAGAGTTTAAATTAAAAGATAAGATTAATAATTTAAATAAAGAATTTGTTAAAACTTTTGGTGAGATAAAAAACGAAGTATTTGTGCAGGCAATTTGTTTAATCCAGAAAAAACAATGTAATAGGGCCTATCAATTAAAACTTAAAAAAGAAGATTTTAAAGAAATTTGGGATGAATTTTCAGAAGCATTGAAAAAATCAATAGATTTCTTAAAAAATAATCTTGGTGTTAAGACTTTCGATATAATTCCTTATCCTAGTTTAGTTCCTATGATAGTTTACTTTTTTTATTATAATAAATCCATGGATAATTATCAGAAAGAGAAAATAGAAGAATGGTTTTGGAAATGTTCTTTTTCTGAAAGGTATAGCAGTTCCACCTTAACAAAAATGGGTGAAGATAGAAATATTTTTGATAAGTTGATTAATAATGAGAAAGTTAGTATAAATTATAATATAAATATAGATTTTGATAAGTTGAAAAAAACCAATATAACTTTATCTAGGTCTGCTATAAGAAATGCTTTTTTATGTATGTTAGCTAGAAAAATGCCTGTGAATTTTAAAGATAATTCACCAATTATTTTAGATAAAGATTTCTTTTCTACTCTTAGTAGTTCTGAAAAACATCACATATTCCCTAAGAAATTCTTAGAATCTAATAAAAAAGATCACATAAATTCTATTCTTAATTTTTGTTTTATTCCTTCTTCATTAAATAAAGAAATTTCTAAGAAGAAACCTAGTGATTATTTTACGGAATATAAGAAGACAAATTCTAAATTTAAAGATTCTGTTTCAACACATCTTATTCTTATTGAAAATGATACAAAAATATGGGAAGATGATTATGATGGTTTTTTAGAGCAAAGAGCAGAATTGATTATGAAAGAGATCAAATCTCTTGTGGGAGATATTACTCCTTTAGAAAAACAAATGGAAGAGAAACCCGCTGAAATATTAAGAGTATTGGAAAATAAAATTAGGGAAGTTATTCATGTTAACCTTTATGAGTATTATGGTGAGAATTATTGGAAATTGAAAGTTCCTTTTGATGTAAGAGATTCTGTTGAAAAACGTATACAAGCTATTTTAAAGAAAAAACCTTTCTTAAAAGATAAGTTTAATGAGCCCCAGAATAAAGTTGAGCTTTGTGATTTAATGGATTATCCCAAAATTCTTTTAAGTAATTGGAAGGTTTTTGAGGATATTTTTGGTTCAAAAGAGCAATTAGATAAACATTTTAAAAATTTGAAAGAGTATAGAAATTCTATTGCCCATTCTAAGAGTATGGATTCCATTACTAAAAAAGAAGGAGAGGTAGCAATTGAATGGTTTTTTAATGTTATTAATGAGGGAGAAATTACTGAAGATGAAGAAGAGAATGAGGAAAATGAATTATATGAAAGGTTAAAAGATAAAATATTAGAAATAAATAAAGATATAAAAGTTGAACCAAAAAAACATTATATTGCTTATAAGATTAATGATAGAAATTTTTTGGCTGTTAAGATCAGAAAAGATAAAATTGTTTTGAGTTTAAGTGGAACTGATTTTGATGATCCTAGAAACATGTTAAGAGATATTTCTGATATGGGTCATGTTGGAACTGGAAGATATCAGTTTAGTTTGATTTCAATATCGGATATGGAATATTTGCTAAATCTTATAAAAGATGCTTTTAATCAAATAAAAGAAAAAAGTTAATATAAAATGCAAGCTAGTAAAGATTGTGGGTTTTGTAATAAAGAAAATGAAAATTAAACCCTTAATGTTAGATGGTTTAGACGGATATCAATTTGAAGAATTAATAGCAAAGATTATGAAGAAAAAAGGCTTTGAAAAGATAAGAGTTACTTCAAAATCCCATGATGTAGGAAAAGATATTATTATGGAAGATTCTAAGGGCAATATAATTCTTGTTGAGTGTAAACATCAAAATTTTGTTGGAAGGCCAGTAATACAAAAATTACAGGGGGCTATGAATCATGAAGAAGACAGACATTCTAACAAAGAAGTTAAAGGTATTATTGTTACATCCGGAAAATTTTCAAAAGAATCACAAACATACAACAAACAAATAAGGCAGGAAATTGAACTTATTGACGGAAGAAAATTAAATAGGTTATGCAAAGAACTAAACCTTATAATATTAAATGGAAAGGTTCAAATTTTAACAAATGATTCTTTTAGAAACATTTCTGCAAAAGATGCAATAGATTTAGCAAATAAGGGATTCTCTAAGATTTATTGGGGTAGAATGCATAATCCAAAAATTAAAACAAATTTAGAATTTAATCCTGCTTGTTATATTAAATATAATGTTAATTTTAATACATATACTTCTGTTGGTTGCATAGATGAATACTCCGATTCTGGGATTATAATAACAGACGGCCTGTCGGGTGAAGAACTAGATGAAGATACTACCGAGTTTTTCTTCTCTGGTAGGATTGACACAGAAAAAATAAAAGAAAAAGATGAAAATAAAAAAATATCCTTTGAGTTTACTGAAAATGATACAGAAGAACAAGCAATAGATTTTATTATTAAAGAGCATAGCCATAATGTAAACTATATGGGAGATAATAATGTTACTTACACCAAAAACTGCATTCCAAAAAGAAGGGACATAGACATAAAACAATTTGTTCCTGTTTATCTACCGGTCTGGACAAATGAAATTGATATTATGAAAATGCATTATACACAGGAGTTTTATGTTAAAGGGAGTAAGCAACTTTATTTAAATGATGAATTAAGAAAATGTAAAATTTGTGAAAGAGAAAAAGATGAATATGAAGATATGAGTATTTGTCCTGAATGTGGGAGAATTGTCTGTCCTAGCCATGTTAAAATTGATTATTTAGATAAAGAAACACCAATATGTACTATTCATGCTAAATCATTTAATTTATGGATACAAAATAAATATTTTGCAAAAAAAGAAAATCTTAAAGAATACAAAAAACAATGGGAATCTATGAATTTCTTTCAAAAATTATTTGAAGATAAAATCGCTTTTGGTTTGTGTATTGGCGGGGCATTCATAATTCTTTTAATATTGATTTCTTTATTCTCCTAAAAAGCTTTATAAATTATAAGTTCATATAAAAAACTATGGATTATAAAACAAATATTCAGGAAATAAAAGAATTAGTGAAAAAATTCTGTGAAGATAGAGACTGGGACCAATTTCATGGAGCTAAAGACCTTTCTATAGGAATTATTACAGAAGCTTCTGAACTTTTAGAACATTTTAGATTCAAATCTAAAGAAGAAGTAGAGGAATTATTCAAAGATATTGAGAAAAAAGAAAAAATTTCTAAAGAAATGGCAGATATACTATACTTTTTAATGAGATTATCACAAAAATATGATGTTGATTTAACAACTGCTTTAACTAAAAAGATGAAGGAGAACGAAGAAAGATATCCTTTAGAAAAAGCAAAAGGTTCAAATAAAAAATACACAGAATTAAAATGAGATTATATGAAGACGTAATCGAAAACTTTAAAGAAGACGTTTCTAAAAATTTGATATCAGATAAAATTTCTAATAGTTATAGAGAATATTACAAAAGAAGGGCAAGCCCATCAGAGATTAAGTCTTGGACAAATTCTCTTAATTTTGTAAAAAATGTTTTAGAAAAAACACCCCTTAGTAAAAATAAAGTAATAATTGAGTATGAATTGCCCTATTCGCAAAAAAGAATAGACGTTCTTTTATTTGGAAAAGATAAAGAAGGAAATGAAAATATAGTTATAATTGAATTAAAACAATGGTCTAATGACTCTGTTAAAGATAGTTTAAATGAAGGAAATGTTAGGGCTTTAATTGGTAGAGGATGGAGAGAAGTGCCACATCCTTCTTCACAAGTTGAAGGTTATTATTGGTATTTAAAGGATTTTGTAACTGTATTTGAAGAAGAACCAAAAATATTGCTTAGTGCATGCGTATATTGTCATAATTATAGTAAGGGAGAAAACGAAATTTTATACCACCAAAAATTCAAAAAAGAGTTAGACAAATATCCAATATTTTCAAAACAAGAAATGATAGATTTAGGAAATTTTCTTATAAAAAAACTATCTTCAGACCCAGGTTTAGATGTTTTTGGAAGATTTAATAGGAGTATTTTAAGACCTTCTAGAAAGTTGATGGAACATACTTCTGAGATGATAAATAATCAACAAATTTTTAATTTAATTGATGAGCAAAGGACAGCTTACAATGCAATTATGACCCAAGCAAAACAAATTTCTAAATCTAAAGAAAAAGCAGTTATAATCATAAAAGGCGGACCAGGAACAGGTAAATCTGTAATTGCATTAGAAGTTATGGGCGAATTATTAAGAAAAGGATTAAATGTGGTTCATGCTACTGGTTCTTCAGCTTTTACAAACACATTGAGAAAAATATTGGGGACGAGATCTTCGAAACAATTTAAATTTTTTAATAGTTTTATTGATCCTACAAAATTTAAAGAAAATGGAATAGATGTTTTAATATGTGATGAAGCACACAGAATAAGAAAAACTAGCGAGAGTATGTATACACCCAGACATTTAAAGACAGGAGAACCACAGATAAACGAATTAATTAGATGTGCTAGATTATCTATATTCTTTATTGATGAACGACAAGTTGTTAGACCAACAGAAACAGGAAATGTTGATTTAATTAAAAAAGCTGCTGGAAAATTCAATGCCGAAATATATGAAATGCCAGAATTAAAAACCCAGTTTAGGTGTGGTGGTTCTGGGCAATATTTAGATAAAATTGAAAAAATACTAAAAATGAAAGAAGGAAAAGATATCGAATTTGACGAAGAAGTAAAAATGGAATTTAAAATTGCTAATTCTCCTCAGGTGCTTAAAGAGTTAATTAGTCAAAAAAATAATGAAAAAAAGAATTCTGCTAGATTAACTGCCGGTTTTTGTTGGCCGTGGAGCAAACCTAATGCCGATGGAACTCTGGTTAATGATGTGAAAATCGGAGATTTTGAAATGCCTTGGGAAAACAAAGACGCTTTTTGGAGATGGGCTACTGATGATTCAGGAATGGAACAAATAGGAACCGTTTATACATCTCAAGGTTTTGAATTTGATTATATTGGTATAATATTTGGTAATGATCTTGTTTGGGATAAAGAAAAGAAAAAGTGGATTGCAAAACCTGAAAATTCTTATGATAACATGGCAAAAAGAGGGAATGACGAATTTGTTAATCACTTAAAAAATGTTTATCGGGTTCTCTTAACAAGGGCACATAAAGGGGTTTTCGTTTATTTTATGGATAAAGATACAGAAGAATATTTTACAAAAAAAGCTAAAGAATTAAGACTCATCTAGCCAATTCCAGAAACTATTTTTTCCAATTATAACATGATCTAATAAATTTATTCCAACTTCCTCACCAATTTTAGCAACTCTTTCAGTAATCTCAATATCTTCTCTAGAAGGACTTGGATCTCCACTAGGATGATTATGAACTAATATTATAGAATTAGCACCTTCTTTTATAGCAAACCTAAAAACTTCTCTTGGATGTATCAAAGAACTATTCAACAAACCTTTTGTAACATGCTTTTTATCATAATTTATAATCTTATTCTTAGTATCTAACAAAAGAACTATAAACTCCTCTTGTTTAGAATTTTTAAAATCATGCTTAAATAACTTAAAAACATCTTCAGCACTATTAATACTGGTTTTAAAACTCCAATCTTTTAGCTTATTATATCTTTTAATTAGCTCATATAAACAAAGAATCTTTAAAGCATTTACTTCATTACCTTTACATTCTTTTGTAAGTTCATTTAAACCACAACTAGCTAATTTAGACAAATTATATTTTTTAAGTAATCTATTAGATAATTCTAAAACTGATTCTTTATAATGGCCTTTCCAAAGGAGAATAGCTAATAACTCATCAGTTCCAAGGTTTTCTACGCCTTTTTCCTTTAGTTTAAAGGTTGGTTGTGTATAAAAAGGCATTTCTTGTATTTTCATTAAAAAGTAGGAATTTGGGTTTATTTAAAAAATTATCTATTAGCTTGACATACTTGCCATATGCGCAGGGATTGTTTATAAAGAATAAAATATTACCTTTTTTATTAAAAAACTTGGAGGTAAAATCCATAAACAGAAAGATTTATAAAGAAGGTAAGATATATCTTACTTGTGATAAAAATGGATATTGCTATAACAAAAATGAGTTCAAAAGGACAAATTGTAATACCAGCAGAATTAAGAGCAGACATACCAGAAGGAGAAAAATTAATGATAATAAAGAACAAAGAGCAAATAATTTTAAAAAAAGCTAGTAATCTAGATAAACAACTACAAGAAGATTTAGAATTTGCTAGAAGAACTGAAGAAGCATTAAAAAGATATGAAGAAGGCAAGTTCATTAAAATGGATGCTAATGATTTTTTAAAAGAAATCAAAAAATGGTAGATGTTTTCTTTGAATCTCTTTTTGAGAGAAGATTTAAAAAAATTAAAGATAAATTTCTTAAAATGAAGATTAATAAAGGGTTGAGTAAAGTAATAAATGGCCCCAAAATAGGAAAACCTATGAAATATTCTAGAAAGGGAACAAGAGAAATTTATATATCTCCATTTAGATTATCTTATTTATATATTGAAGAAGAAAATAAAATTATTTTCTTAGATTTATATCATAAAGATGAGCAATAAATTTATAATATCTTCACGTCTTCTATTTTAAAATACTTACCTAAAATATCTTTTAAGAAATTTAAATTACTTCTATCACGACCAATTAAAAGACCTTTATCTTGTCTACTACCAACAGAAATCTCAACATTATTCTCATTTACTTTAATTTCAGAAGATTTAACAGGAGCTATTAAAGACTTAATAAATTTCTCAATCTTAGAACTAAACTCAACAACTTTCAACTTTTTCTTAGTTAAATTAGCTATTTTCTTAATATTTACACCATTTTTACCTATAGCTTTACTTATATGACCTTCATTAACAATAAAAACTAATTTTTCATTAACAAAGAAACAATCTTTTACATTACTTTTAGTTATTTTCTCAAAAAGATTTATGTATTGAATTAATTGATTATCAACTTTCATCTTAATAACATAAAACAGAAATAGAAAAAGGTTTCTTACAAAGAATTCCTAATTCCTCATTATTTTCTTTTGCCTTCACCACTTTTATTCCAAGTACATCAGCATCATGCATAATTTCTTTTTCAGCTGCTTCTTTACAATTAGAACAAATAACCACTTCTTTTACTTTTCCATCTTTCATCATTTTTAGAGTTCTTTCTGTACCAAACACAACTTTTCCTTCTTTTAATGCTTTTTTTAAGTTTTCTAGACTCATTTTTTCTTCATTTTAGCTACTAATCCAGGTAAACCTGTACCTACTGGAATAGGTTGGTTCATTATAACGTTTTCGATTACACTTTTTAGGTGATCTTCTTCACCAATTAAACTAGCTTCAATAATATGTTTTATTGGAGTTTCAAAAGAAGCTCTTGCAAGAACAGATTCTTTTTCACCTGTAATTCCTCCACGTGTAATTCCTTTAACAACACCAGTAGATGTCATTATGTCAGCAATAAATAATATGTGCCTTATATTGATATCTAAACCTTGATTTTCAATAACAGCTATTGATTCATTAATTATAGCCTGTCTTGCTGCTTCTATACCTAAAACAGCTGCAGTTTCTTTAATATCATTTGTTGTTGTATATTTTCCATCAACTTCTTCCATTTCAAGAACATCAGCTAAATTAGATCCTGCGCACATTACAACAAATTTACCATCTTTTTTAACTGGTAAAACATGAGTAATTCCTTTGATACCTCTAATAATAGTTGCTTTAGCTTTTTCTTTTAATTTGTAAACATGAGTTAAATTAGTTTCCTCTTCAGTTAAAGCAAGAATGAAACCTTTTTTAGATTCTCTTATATCAATATTTTTTAGATTATCTGTTAAAACAGCTTTAATTTGTTTGGTTGTAAAACCAAAGTCTTTCATTTTTTTTCTGTCTAACACAACATCAACAGAACCTTTAAACATATTAATTGAAAATTCATCAGTTATATCACTTAAAGTCATTTCTTTAATTTTGGATGCTGCTTTTCTAATAGTTTTTTCATCTGTAGTATATTTAGATTTTAAATGAACCTCCATTCTTGGAGTTTGAGGATTAGTTCTAGCATCAAAGATTTCTATTAATCTTGGCAAACCTTCAGTTACCTGCATCTCAGATACACCTGCAAAGTGGAATACGTTTAAAGTCATCTGTGTACCTGGTTCTCCAAAAGATTCTGCAGTTATGGTTCCAATAGCTTCTCCAGGAGAAATTTTTGTATCTTCGTAAACTTTTTTTACTTGAACAAGAACTTTTTTAGCTTGTTTAGAATTTAACTTAGCATTTCTACATTCTTTTTCTGCTTGTTCTAAAATCCCTTTAGGTAAAACACCTTCATATTCTGCATAAACACTTTTTGCCATTTTAATGCTCAGTTATATCTCTTATTATTTTTTTAATATTAATTTTTCCACCTTCAGTTTTAGCTACATCTAAACCATCTTCACCATAATTAAACTGAATTATTGATCTGTTAGCATCTCTAACTGTAAAATCATATTCAACTTTTAAATCTTGTAAAGCATTTGCTAATCTCCTATACAAATAACCTGATTTAGGGGTTCTTAAAGCAGTATCCATTAATGAATCTCTACCAGTCATTGCACTAAAGAAGTATTCATGTGGATTTAATCCAGCTTTGTAACCTTTTTTAATAAATCCTTTTGATGCTGGACTTAAATCTCCTTGTTTGAAAATTGTTAAAGTTCTACCTTTATATCCATTTCCAATTCTTTGATTTCTCATAGATTGCTGACCAACACAAGCAGACATTAAAGCTAAGTTAAGTGAACTTCCTTGTGCTCCAGATGAACTCATTATAATTGTTGGATTATTTTCATCTGCATTATCAGCCACATTTTTACCGATTTTGTTTCTAACTTTATTTAATATTTCTAAGATTTTGATTTCTACTGTTTGTTCTTCTGTTCTTCCAGGCAAAGATTCTAATTTTCCTTCTTTGAATTTTTTAATTAAACTATTTACTTTTTGATATGCTTCTTCTAATAATTCTTCATGATATTTTTTGGATCTTTCTGGTAAATCTGTATCTGAAATACTTGTTGTAAATCCGGTTCTTAATAGAATTTCAATACCTAATCTAAATATTTTACTTAAAATTTCAATTCCGGTTAATTCATCGTATTTTGCATATAAAGCTCTAATTAAAGAACCATTTTCTTCACCAATAGTCGCTTTATCAATTATGCCAGAAAGCATTTTTCCTTTTCTTACTTTAACAATTGATTCTGGAGGATTTTCTTCACCTTCCATATATTCATTTGTATAACCTGTAAAACTAAAATCATTAGGTAATAAAACACTAAATATTTCTTTTCCCGATACAATATTATCAAAAGATTTGAATTTTTTAGTATCATTTACACCAACAGACATTAAAACATCAATTGCTTCTGCTTTATCAAATTCTAAATATTTAGTTAAAATATAATTTCCAGTAATTGAAT
>Ga0272442_10001988_pt1 | contig 30197 bp, 25 predicted proteins | sample SSMForm2O_FD_200262 | JGI IMG/M metagenome (GOLD analysis project Ga0272442, IMG submission 200262) | Marine sediment archaeal communities from Little Sippewissett salt marsh, Falmouth, MA, United States - SSM-Form-2O | ecosystem: Environmental > Aquatic > Marine > Wetlands > Sediment ...
ATCTGCGCAAAGGTAAAATCATATTGGCGGTATTTGGGAAATCCGGAAAGACCCCCAAAATCGAGGATATCCCGGTTCATTGGTTCGGCAAGGTTTCCAGAGAATCTGAAATGGCGGACATCTACCGCAGCGCGGATATCTTCGTCCTCCCTTCTTTGGAAGATAATCTGCCGAATACCATGCTTGAGTCCTTGGCCTGCGGCACACCGGTGGTTGCTTTTTCCACCGGGGGAATCCCCGATGCCGTACGGGACGGCGAAACCGGCTTTCTTGCACCATGCGGAGAATCCGAGGCTTTGGCGATGCATATCCTGGATTTGATTCAAAATCCCGGCCTGACAAGGCGAATGGGGCGGGAGGGAGCCGCTCTGATGCAACGTGAATTCAACCTCAGGCTTCAGGTGGATCGATATTTCAGCCTGTTTTCTCAAGTGGCCGCGGAAAACAGAAACCGACGAAAAATCGGAGAAGTCGGTCTGATCCCCCCCGGCTCCAAAGAGATCACCGCGGATACGGCCCCGATCGATCCGGTTCTGTTCGCTGGATTGGCGGACCGTTTCCAACAGTACGGGATCCGGACTCCATGCGATCCCATATGAAAACCGAACGTGGCGGTTGAGGTGAAACGGGTGTTGTCTCACCTGGTTTTTATCGGCGGCCCCCCGCGCAGCGGGACCACCCTGGCCATGCGTATCCTCGAGGGGCATCCGGACATTCTGGGAATCAGCGATGATCACGTGCATGAATCCTGGCCCCTCTACTACTACGGCGATCATTCCGGCCTGGTGGCGGATTTGAGGCGGGGACTCGACGGGGAGTCCGCGCAATCGAAGCTGTCGGCGGCGCTGATCCGGAACAACTATCTTGAAGGTATCGCCGACGGGCCGCATACGGAGACGCTGCCTCTCTCCAACCTCCGGCAACGCCCTGACGGGCGGATGCTTCCCGCCGATGGAAAGCGGGTTCGGAGAGCCTGCCCATTGGATCGAATCCCACGGAATACCCGGATATGTCTGAAATCTCCGGAAATTACCCACGTGCTGCCACAACTGGCGCAGACATTTCCCGGGGCCGTATTTATCCTGGTATTCCGGCCGATCATAGAAATTGCCGAATCGATGCTCCGTATGGGGAACCGGATTTCAAAAGTCGCAGTGTTTCACAAGCGCTGGCGCCGGGATGAGGTTGCGGGCGATAAAAACGCCATCCCCCCGGCCATCCCCCCGGAATGGAGGCGGATCTGGTCCCAGGCCGACGACTTTCCCCGCTGTGTCATGAACGCCGCATCCTATATCCGGGCCATCGCGGAATATTCCCGGCACATTCCCAAAGAAAGATTGTTTGTTTACAATCATGTGGATATGCGGCGCCGGCCCGAAAAAATCCTGGAATCAATGGCTGAATTTTTAAAAATCGATGCGGAACCTCTGCTTGCCGCTTCCGGACTGGTTCGAAAATCCTCCCCGGAAATCTCCGCCGACCTTGTGAAGCAAAATGAAAAATGGCTGTGCAGACTGGGTATGGAAAGAGATCTGCGCAATACCGAACAACTGGCAGCAAGATCGATGTCCTGAAATGAAGGACCGAAAAAAATCCCGCCGAATTTTGCCGGGAAACCCGATATTCATTGTGGGATACCCCCGATCCGGAACCACCCTGATCCAGAGCCTGTTGTCCGCCCTGGCAAAGCGACCGCCGATCTTCTCTTTTCCGGAAACCCATTATTTCAATGTTCTGGAAAAGCACTTGATCACAGGGGAACTCCGGAAGATAACCGCCGGGTCCATTCAGGACAACCTGGAGCTTATCCGGGAGAAATCCGGCCTGCCTCCCGACCGGGTGGCGGAAGAGATGGTTTGTCGACAAGCGGGGAAAACGGGTATGTCCTCCCGGGACTTTTTTGAATGGATGGTAATCCGAAACCTGGAAGAACGCCTGAAACCCGAGACCTGGAACAACGGGTTCCGTTGGGTGGAGAAAACGCCGTATCACGCAAACTTCATTGACAGGATCCTCCTGCTTTACCGGGATGCCAGAATCCTGCACGTGCTGCGCCACCCGGTTGCCGCGGTCACGTCACAAAAACGCAATTTCCCCTTCTGCGCGGATACGCCTCTGGAAGAGCTGGCGCAGCGTTGGGTAAACGTAACCGGGAACGCCCTGCAAGCGGTTTCCCGCCATCCTGATGAAACAATGACGCTGCGTTATGAAGATCTTGTCAAGAATCCGGAGGAGATATTGGATGAGATCGCAGGCTTTCTGGAAGTCTCCCTGGACTTCCGGCAGCTGGACCGGATGCCGTCTTCCGCGGCTTCGGTTATTCTTGACAATGAGCCCTGGAAAAAAAACAACAGGAAATCCGGCTTGTTCGACGCCAACGATGACTGCCGGAAACGGATATCCCGCGATGAATCCGAACGAATCGAAAAAATCGCCGCGAAACGTATGACTGAGACGGGATACTTTGAATTCTTGCGTAGCACCCCGGATCAATCATGAAGCATTATGACCCCGAAATTCCGGTGTTTTCGCTGCACGTCCCCAAGTGCGGCGGTCAGAGCATGCGACGGATACTGCAAGAATGGTTCGGCCCGAAGTTTCGCATCCACTACTTCCAGCAGTTCAACGCCCTTCCGCCCAAGCACGAATTGGAACCGGGGCTCTGTGTGCACGGCCATTTCAACCGGGAAAAGGGTTTCGGAGTAAAAACCTACTACCCTCAGGCGGATCAATTCATTGCCATTGTCAGGGATCCGCTGGAAATGGCTTTGTCGAACTATTTTTTCTGGAAAAGGAAGGAAAGGCGGCGCAGAATCAAACTGAACATACTGACCCCGGGCGATCCGGATGATTACACGGACCTGGATGACTTCTTTCGCAAGCGTCCCGAGGCAAGAATCATGGAATTCATGCCGGAGGACATGAACAAAAGCAACTATCGCGACTACCTGGACAGACATTTCGTCTGGGTCGGCGTCATGGACACCCTGGATCGGGACATAAACATGCTGGCCCGGCGGCTGGGAGTACGCCGGGCGGTCAAACCGCCCCACATAAACAGTTCTCCCCGGGATGAGACCCTGTCACCGGCATTGGAATCGGAATTCCGGGAAAGAAACCGTTGGCTTTTCGAATTGGTGAACTACGTACGCGCCAAGAACGCCCGGGAAAACCAATGAGCCAGACACGGATCCGTTACTATACGCGCTTCCTGCCCAGCCTGGAGAGGGGGGGAGGCAGCCGGCGCATGCTGCAGATATGTGAAGCCCTGGATTCCGCGGCGCTGGAGGTTATATCCGAGCCCCGGGGGGATCTCCAGGACGGCCCGGAGCCGGCGGTGGGCCATCCTTTCCTGGATTCATGGGCGACAGGCAGGCGAAAAGCCGTTCAGCGCCTGTACGCGGCTGCGGAGAAATGGGTGGGAGTCATGCAAGCCTCGGGTGCCTGCGACCTGGCCGTGGTGGACGATCCCATTTACTTTCCGCCCCTTATGGACGCCCTCGAGGAGTCCGGCACTCCCATTTTGGCGGTCTGTCACAATATCGAGTCCCTTGTACCCAGCCAGTATGCGGCAGGCGCGGGAATGCAATTTCTGGAAAGGGAATTATCCCTTTTACGGCGCTGCCGGGGGGTTGTCACCATTTCCCGGGAAGAAACGGCAATCCTCACCAACCTGGGGATCCGGGCCTGGTTTACGCCTTATTTCCCGCCGGATCCCATCGCCCGGCGCCTGCTGCGGATTCGCCGCAAACGCCGCTGGAAGCGAAAGTCCGGGTACCTGCTGCTGGGAACCGCCTTCAACCCGGAAACCGTTTCGGGCATGAAGAAGATCATGGACTTGTGGCTGAGCCGCGGAATGGCAGGGAGCGCGGGCATGTTGCATGTGGCCGGTTTTCGCACGGAAAAGCACTTCCCCCGGGGAGAGCGGAATGGAGTGATCGTCCACGGCACAATGGATGATGATGCTCTGGATGAGCTCCTGGTCGGGACCCGGGCCTGTATCGCTCACCAGGATGCGGGTGCCGGAGCCCTGACCCGATTGGTGGAAATGAATCTGGCGGGAATTCCCGTATTGGCCAATCCCCATGCGGCCCGGACCCACTATGGTCTGGCGGGGCTTCATGAGTACCGGGATCTGGAGGAGCTCCGGCGCATGCTGCGAAAAAGGCGGCATTTCTCCGTGCCGGCCCACCCCCCCGCCAAGCCCTCACTGCCGGCACATCTCGAAAGATATCTCGAAAAAGGTTCCTGGAGTTGACATGCGCATCGCTCACCTGATCAATCCCGTGAACACCGGTCCGGGATCGGACCTCCTGGCAGCGCAGCCCATCACCTTTGAAACAATGCGACGAGCCCGGGCGGCAAGCAGACCGGAAATCCCGGTGGATCTCCTGGTAACGGGTTATCCCGAAGACAGGCCGGTTTTCCCCGAGGATTTCACGGTGACGGAAGATTTGGACCGCTCCGTTCTGGATAAGGGGACTTTTCAGGTTCCCCGCAAACTCCCCCTGCTCAAAGACCTGTTGAAACGCTTATACGAAGGCTCAACCGCGGAGTGGCTGGTGTTCACGAACAGCGATATCGCGGTCATGCCCGGCTTCTACTCCGGCCTGGCCGCCCTGATCGTGGAAGGGTACGACGCGTTTGTCGTCAACCGCCGCACAATCCCATCCAGGTGGACGAAAATCGGGGATATCCCCCGCATGCAAGCGGAGGTGGGAGAACCGCATAAAGGCTATGACTGTTTTATTTTCTCAAGGGAAATGGCTCTGGAATTCCAGTTGGGAGATGTGTGTGTCGGCGCTCCCTGGGTAGGGCGAGTCCTGCTGGCAAACCTGGTCGCCCGGGCACGCAGATTCCGGGAGTTCCGAAACCTGCACCTGACGTTCCACCTGGGCAACGACAAATCCTGGCGCAATCCCTTGTTGCGGGACTATCAGGACCACAATTGGAAGGAATACATGAAGATTTTCCCTGACCTGGAAGCCGGCGCTCCCCGCTTTCGCGATCCGCTATGGCGCTCATACCTCACCAACGCCGGCAAACAGCGGGATTTTCCGGAGTTCGACTAGCATGAATCCTATCAGCCCCACAGTCTTCCGTACCATCCATCACGTGGATCAGGCAACCATCGACGGCATGTACACGAACTATGCTCCGGTCTTCGTATTGACCACAGGCCGTTCCGGATCCCGGCTGGTAACGGAAATATTGAATCAATGTGAAGGCCTGGCGGCCTTTCATGAACCCGAACCCACTCTGCAATACTTCTCCAACCACGCATTCCATAACCAGGACAAACCGGAGTTGTTGCGACATACGATTCATACGGCAAGAATGGAGCTGGTTTTGAAAACCATGATCCGTGACAGGATCTATGTCGAGGCCAATCAATGCATGACTTTTTTCGCTCCCGCCCTGTCGTCGCTTTTCCCAAAGTCCCGATTTGTTCATCTTGTGCGGCACCCGGGTCAGTTCGTACGCAGCGCCTGGCGCAAGGGCTGGCACCGCAACGACTCAATCTGGGAAAGCGGTCGTTTGCGCAACAGAGACGAGCAAGCCTGGCGGTCCTGGGGCGAAGTGGAACGCCTGGCGTGGCTGTGGGAAGCCACCAACGGTTTCATCGAATCCTTCAAGGCATCCATCTCGGGGGAAAGGTGTCTCACCCTGCGCCTGGAAGACCTGACATCCGATCCCCGAATTCCGGAGAAACTGGCATTGTTCTGCGGAGGAGCCGCCCCGAACCTTTCCAAAATGGAAACTCTGCTAAAAAGCCGGATCAACACTTTCCGGGTTTCTCCGGATGAACCGCCAAACATGAAAAAGCGGCGGGATTTTCCGGAATATCCCGATTGGGCGCCTGAAAATCTGGCCGCCCTGGAACGGCATGCGAAACGCCTGGCGCCACGCTACGGCTACAAATTGTCCACGAAGGGGAGTACTAAATGATCGTCATCAGCGCCGGCCTGCCGAAGTCGGGCTCAGGCCTGTTGTTCAACCTGACCAACGACCTGTTGGAAGCAGCCGGAAATACCGGCGTCCGCGACCTGAGAGAACGCCATCACCTGGAGAATATCCTCAAACACCTCAATTGCAATATAGGCACTCCGGATTGGGCCGCCCTGCGACATCTTCTGCCCCTGCATTTCCGGGGAAATCGTTTCGTAGTAAAGACCCACCAGGGGCCCAATGCCACGGTCCGCCGATTGATGAAGCTGGGGATCATCCGCTCGACCTTCATTTTCAGGGACCCCCGGGACGTGGTCCTTTCCGCCATGGATCACGGCCGGCGCATCCGTGGCGAGGGCAAATCCCATACTTTCGCCAAGTGCCACTCAATGGAAGACACCGTGCATCTGGCCATGAAATGGCTCGAGGAAACCACACCCTGGATAAAGGAATCCCGGGTATTGTGTTTCCGATATGAAGACCTGCTGGCCGACCCGCTTCACCAACTCGAACGGCTGGCGGCTTTCCTGAAAATCGACAGTCAATCCGCCGGCATCGACTTGGCAGGCTTATACAACAAGTACGACGTGAGCCGGAACTCCGGAGCCGATACCCAGGGTCTGCATTGGAATCGCGGAATCGCCGGCCGATTCCGAAGGGAAATGTCCACGGAGCACCTGGATTTCAGCACCCGGGCTTTCCGGGAATACCTGCCCGCCCTGGGCTACGAGGAATGAAACGGATGAGAACGATCACAAGAATGGGGTTGAGCACGGCATGCGCCGTATTCATGCTGGTTGTCCATATGGGGTGCGGCAGGGGAAACAACAAGGCGTCAGTCGCGACTCAGCCCCACAACCTGGTGATCATCGTCGCGGACGCTTTGCGGAGGGATATCCTGGGTTGTTACGGAGGCCCCGGGCGGACGCCGAACATCGACCGCTTGGCCCGGGAAGGCACCCTGTTCGAGAACGCCTACAGCACGGCCCCATGCACGTTGCCGTCATCCGTGGCCATGCTTACCGGAAATTACTCCCGATCCTATATTCATTTCGTGAATTCCCCGGACAAATCACACGAAACGGACCAGAACCGGTACTATTGTTTTCATGTCCCGGACAGTGAGGAGCTGCTCGCGGAGAAACTGAATACAGCCGGCTGGGACACCCGGGCATACGCGGAGAATCCGGTAATACTGCATTCCAACATTCACCAGGGGCTCGCGCTCATCCCCACGAAAGCGTCCCCCGATCGGAGCAGCCCAAACAAAATATACCGTGGAATCGGTTTCAGGAGTCTGAATCACCATTTTCGCGGCATCACCAACGCTCTATCATTTCTGTCGTCCCGGCCTTTCTCCAGAAAAAAGTTTCTGCTGGCCTGGATCCTCGATCCCCATTCTCCCTATAACCCGCCCGATGCGTACCGGACGGATCTGGCGGACACGGAAGCATTATTGCCGAAGCCTCCCCGGTTTTATTCGGAAAAAAAATGCTCCGACCTGAACACTTTGTTGAGAAAAAAAAATCTGAAACCGCGGGAAACCGATTACATCCGCACCCTGTACCGACTTGAAGTCGAGTCCGTTGATGAGCGGGTGGGGTACATCCTGCGGACTCTCGAAAAAACCGGAAGCCTGGAGAGAACACTGATTGTTTTTACCTCCGATCACGGAGAATTGCTTGGCGAACATAAGCGAATCGGGCACAGTCAGTCGTTTAACCAGGACCTGGTAAGAGTTCCCCTTATCTTCCGGGGTCCCGGAATCCCCGCAGGTTCACGGGTCAAAACCAGGGTGACCCACCTGGGACTCACGCCGACACTGGCGGAAATGACCGGAGTTCGATTTCAGAGGACAAAAATGGGAAAAAGTTATGCGCCCCTGTTCCGGGGCAGACGTTTCCCCTCCAGGACGGCATATTTCGACCTGATGGTGAACAGCACCAAAACGAAGTGGCGAAGTTGGGACGGAATTCTGGAAAAAAACATGAAACTCCTGGAAAACCGGCGGGAAAGTCATGAAGAAACCCAATTGTTCGACATTGCAGGGGACCCGGATGAATCCAGGAACCTTGCCCAGGATCTTCCCGAAACGGTCCGAAAACTGCGTGCCCTGGCCACCCGGTTTCGCCTGGGAATCCAGCAAAAGCACAAAGAAAACGTGTCCAAACTGAAAAAAGACGACAATCTATCTGAAAAAGCGAAAAAAACACGGGAAACACTGAAATCCCTGGGGTATCTATAATGCAATCACGTAAAAAACGGTATATGGCTTTTATCCTGCCCGGATTCCTTCTGGGAGCCGCCTGCTCTTTCTGCCTGCTGCAATGCAGCAATGAAAAAGCCCCAAGCCGCGGCCCGAAAGATCGCGGCAACCTGGTGATCATCGTCGCGGACGCTTTGCGGAGGGATATCCTGGGTTGTTACGGAGGCCCCGGGCGGACGCCGAACATCGACCGCCTGGCCCGGGAAGGCACCCTGTTCGAGAACGCCTACAGCACGGCTCCGTGTACCATGCCTTCTTCGGTGGCCATGTTGACCGGCAACTATGCCCGGTCTTATACGTTCAGCCACAAGGTGAGATACCGGTCGGACATGGACCGGGAAAAGAAGGGTTATTTTTTCCGGGTGGGCGAAGGCGCCCAGTTGTTCGCCGAATCCCTTAAGCTGGCCGGATATGAAACCCGGGCGGCGGTGGAGAACGGATTGGTGAAAAGAAGCAACCTCCTGCAAGGCTACACCCTCTGTCCCGACGCGAGCCAGATGTCAGGGGAATCCCTGGACAGGCTGGAGAAGGAACTGGGATTCCGGATGTTGAATCAAGCGTACGGGAAGCAGGCAGGCATGCTGGATTTCCTGCTCAACGCCCCCGCCGGTCGGAACTTTGCCGCTCTCATCTGGATATACGATCCTCACGGCCCCTATGACCCGCCCGAAGAGTTCCGCAAACACATTCCCGTTGACCCGAAGGATCTGCCCCGGCCCCTCACCTTTTACACAAGCGCCAAGCAGAAGCAATTGCGACAGTTGACTCAATCCGGAGAGTTGACTCCCCTGGAAATTCGCTACCTGCGCGGCCTCTACCAAGCGGAAGTCGCTTCCATGGATCAACGCGTGGGGTACGTACTCCAGGCCCTGGAGAAAAGCGGTCAACTGGATAACACGTTGATCGTGTTTACTTCCGATCACGGAGAAAGCCTGGGAGAACACAAACATTTCGGCCATGCCCGGGCGATATTCCAGGAACTGGTCCGGGTTCCCCTGATTTTCAGAGGTCCGGGAGTTTCTCCGGGAGAGAAAAGGGATCATATCCTTTCCCATCTCGACCTCACGCCGACACTCTCGGAAATCACGGGAGTAGAATGCAACTCCCGGAGCATGGGCCGGAGTTACGCCGCGGCGCTACGGGGAAAAACGATTCCGCAACGTTTTCTCTACTTTGACTGGTTTTCCAATTCGCTCAACAAGGACTGGGCGGGGGTGGACGGCGCCCTGGATTTTCCCTTCAAGCTCATCGTCAAACGGAACAACGAGGAGTACACGTATACCCTATACGACCTCTCGACTGATCCCGGAGAAGCAAAGGACCTCGCCGACAAAAAGGCGAGAGAAATCAAACGCATCTTTGCGCGGATTCTGCGACTCCGTAAGCGGAACCGGGAACTGCTGGAGGAGCACATTCGCCAGCTCGGCGACAAAATCGATCCCGATGAGGAGATTCGGCGCACCCGGGAGAAATTGAAATCCCTGGGTTACCTGTAAGCCAGACGGTAATGCATACATGTTTCGCCCCGGCGCGGAAAAACAGATGACCCGCACAACAAGATTTTGTTCCAAACCATTCAAACGCGCGCAGATAGCGCGTAGCGGATTGGTGTTTTTCTGCTGTCAGAATTGGCTCCCAGTACCCATCGGCAATTGTTTTACCAAAACTTTTGAGGAAATATGGAACTCTTCGGTCGCCCGGAAAATCCGCATGACCGTATTGGATGGTTCCCTGGCCATGTGCAAACCCGAACTCTGCCCGGCGATGGTATCCGGTCTTGTCGAAAACCCGCGGGAGCGCCGGGGCTACCGGAGGATTATTCGCGGAAAAACCACGGAACTGCGCAAAGGACCGGAGCAGATCAGTCTCAACTACGATTTCACCTGCGACCTTAAATGCCCCTCCTGCCGCAATCACATTGAGGTTCTGCCTGAAGAGCGCAAGAATCATCTGATTCTTTTTCAGAAGGAGCTTCTGGAATCCGAGGTGTTTCGCCAAGTTCGCCGCTTGACCGTTTCCGGAGCGGGGGAAGCCCTTGCCAGTGACGTATTCCTCGACCTGTTCGCCCGGATTTCCCGGCGGCGGTTTCCGAAACTCCGGATTACCTTGCGTTCCAACGGTCTATTGCTGACCCGGGAAAAATGGCGGGAGCTGGCGAATATCCAATACGCGGTAGACACCATTTCCGTTTCCCTGGACGCGGCCACGGAGGCCACTTACGAACGTCTCCGTCAAAAGGGAGTCTTCCCGACAATCTTGAAAAATCTGACGGACTTCTCTTTCCCATCCTCTAAACAGAGCCTGAAACTGAACTTTGTCGTTCAGGAGGCGAATTTCCGGGAGATGCCCGCGTTTGTTCAACTTGCCCGGCGCCTGGGAGCGACAACCGTGGCTTTCACCCGCTTATTGCATACCGATGCCATTCCGGAGAATACGTTCAATGCCATGGCGATTCACCTTCCCACTCATCCCCGGCACAGGGAATTGCTGGCCATACTCGGAAATCCGATCTTTTCAGACCCCATCGTGCAATTCCGCAATTTGTCGCACCTGAGAATCAAGGCGGAAGCGGGGCATTAAGCAATCAACATGTGCACGCCACAATTATCGGTGCTCGTAGCCAACCACAACCATGCCGCCGTCCTGGGGGAATGTCTGAACAGCATCCTGGGACAAAGTTTCCGTAACCTGGAAGCGGTGGTGTACGACGACGCCTCTTCCGACGACTCCGCCGCTGTTGTAGAGGCGTACCGCCGCAAGGACCCCCGACGCGTGCGGCTGCTGCCGGGAAAAAAACGGAAAGGTCCCGCGTACGCCCGCAACCAGGCGGCTCTTGCCGCACGCGGACGATATCTGACGACCCTGGACGCCGACGATATCTTCGCCGATTACGGGAAACTCGAACGGGAGCTGTCGCTGGTAGCTCGAGTCCTGGAAGAACAGGGGATCGATGCCGCCGCCTTTTCCGACGTCGTGGAAGAATCACCCGGTGGGGAGACCAGGTTGTGGGGAGATTATATGAAGGTCAACGAGGGCTGGATCCGGGACCACCTGCTGGCCCGGTCAGGATTCATTCCCCGGGATTTTGTCTTTTCCCGCAGGGCCTTCGCCGACTCCGGCGGATACGACCCCCGGCTGAGTACCCATGAAGATTGGGATCTGAAAATCCGCCTGGCGGGTGTCATCCCATTCTACTATACCGGCGCTCCGGGCACGGTATACCGCCGCGGGCCCGCCGGACTCTCCCAGACCGGTCATCGGCGACGCATGCGCAACCTGTGGCGGGTGTACAGGCGTCACCGGATCCATCTGGATTCGGAATCCCGCCGGGCCGCCGACCAGGCCTTCCGCATTTTCATGTTGGGCCGGGAAAAAGGATCCAATCCCCTTGAAGCCGCCATGAGGCGGCTCCTTTGCGGGCGGATCGATCGATTTCTGGCACCCGGAAGGCAGGAAAAACGGACGAGACAATGGAACATCAACCAATCCTGATCCATTCCCTGTTCCGGACCGGCAGCACCTACATCTGGAACCGCCTGAGACATCTGCCCGGGCTATGTTGCTATTATGAACCGTTCCATCCGGAACTTGCGCGCATCACCGTTGATTCCTTTTCCCCATGGCTTTACGATACCGCCTCCACCAACTGGATCCATCATCCGCCGTTGGACAAACCTCACTTCATGGAGTACCGGAAAATCCTGCGCAAAGGGCTTCGCGGCGTCCCGGGATTCAAGCATACATTTTCACTGAAAGATTATTGCCGACATGACGATCATCCGCTGCAAAAGCAGTATCTCGACACCCTGATAACCGCCGCGAAGCCCGAAAAAGCGGTCATGCAATTCAATCGCTCATCCCTCAGAACAAAATGGTTCCGAAGGGTTTTCCCCGGCGCCATGCAGATGTACCTGGTCCGCAATCCGGAAAATCAATTCCAATCCCAGTTATCTCTGAACGCAAACCTGGGAGTGGATACTTTCCTGGTCATGGACCTGATGACCGCGGCCCTCAACCGCCACACCCCGGAATTCATCCCCCTGGCGCGCATCTTCCCGCTCCCCCTGTTCAATCATGCCGACTTCTCCGCTCAAAGGCGGTTTTTCAGCCGCGTTTACTCGGCCTTTTCCCTGGAGGAACGTTACGCGGTTTTCTACTACCTCTGGTTCTCCGCCCTGGCGGAAAACCTTGCATATCCCGATGATATCCTCAGTATCGACGCCCTGTCCCTAGACCCGGCTTACCGGAAAACCTGGGAAGAGAAGTTTTCCGGCTTGTGCGGAGAAACCGTGGATTTCTCCGACGCGGCGGTACGCCAATACCCGTCAAGCCCGATCGACGAGGACATAGCCCGACTCATTCGCAGAGCCATGCAGGCCCGGATACTGGCCAGGGAAGAGATCGGGGACTTGACGGTCCGGTTGCAACAGCTGCCGGCGCGCATTCTGGAACATCTCAAGCTGGACGCCGACTTACCCGATCCTTTGCCCACGGAAAACCGGGCGGCCGTGCCGGGGATACGCCCCATATGGGAAATCCGGGACGCGATCATGGAAATCCTGGGAGCCGATCTGGAACGCCGCTATGAGGAAAGGCGACTGCTCCGCTCAACAAGAACTCCCGCGACAACTCATACGGGGGATTTGCCTGCGGACAAAAGTGTCAAATCAAGCGAAGCAAAGCAATTGATCCGGTCGCTTGAATCCCGGGCTCGGCATGCATCTTCACTGAAAACGGAACTTCTGGATATGGAACAGAGTTCCCTGGAGCAGAGTTCCGCGTGGGCGAAAAAAGTCGTGGATTTGGAAACGCAGCTTTCCCGGCTGACGATTCAATTACGGGATAACCGGGAAGAATTGCGTCAAGCCTTGAAAAAGGGCAACGAAATGTCCGGTCGGATCAGAACATTCGAAGATAGTGTTTCCGGGTTAACCCGGCAATTGCAACGCCGGGAACAAGAGCTTTCAAGAATACACAATGATTTGGAAACCGCCAGGAATCGCGCCGCAGAGTCGGCCGCCCGGGCAAATCTCATCGCCGGGGAAAGCACCAACCTGAGACGGGAATTGGATTCCCTGCGCAATACCCTGTGGTTCCGGTTGGGGAAAAGAGTACGCCTGTTCAGAGACTCGAAATGAAGCACTTACGTCTGAGCCACATGATCAATCCGGTTAAGGTAGGGCCCGAATCAGACCTTTACCTGGCCCAACCGATCACCTTTACCACGTTGATCCAGGCGCGGGCGGCAGCGCCTCCGGAGATCTCGATTGACCTTCTGGCCACGGGTTTCCCCGAAGATCTAGAGGGGCTGCCTGAAGAGATACAGGCAACCCCGCCCCTGGAACGCTCGATCCGCGACCTGCCGGGCTTCAATGAATCCCACCGTCCATTGCCTCTGCTGGCGGACATACTGGAGCGCCAGATGGCGGCATCAGCGGCGGATATCCTTATCTATTCCAACGTCGACATCGCCGTATTGCCGGAATTCTACCGCGTGGTTCACCAGTATCTTAGGGAAGGGCTTGACGCTTTCGTCATCAACCGCCGAACCATCCCGGAGAACTTCACATCCCCCCGGCAGATCAGGGAAATGATCGCCCAGACACGTACCGCGAGCACGCCTCACCCCGGATATGATTGCTTTGTGTTCCGGCGACAAGCGGCCGAACGGTTCGTTTTGGGGAACGCATGCATCGGGGCGAACTGGTCGGGGAGGATATTGCTGGCGAATCTAATACGCTTTTCCCGAAAATTCAAGGAATTCAAGGATCTGCGTATCACCTTTCACATCGGCGACCGCCGGGACTGGAACCTGCGGGAACACAATCCCTATAATCAGCACAATGCCGAAATGCTGTCCCAAACGCTTGACCGTTTGATCCGCGGAGCCGGTTCCAGCAGCAAGAATCGCCTGCAATCCATGCGTGATATGATTTCCGGCGACACATCCATGGAGTTGTCATTGCTGGCGGACCTGGCGGAGCAGCATACCCTCGACCGGGAATTCAGTATCCCCCCGAAGCAGATCTTCCCCGGCGAGTTTCGGTCCAGTTCTTCATGGGAACGTTTGCCCCGGCAATTCCTTCGCCAGGACCCGGTATTCATCGTCGGGTATCCCCGTTCCGGCACTACCCTGTTCCAGAGCCTCCTGGCCACCCAGCCGGGGTTGGTAACCTTCCCGGAAACGCATTTTTTCAGCATTGTCCGCAATGCGATGGTGGTTGAAAACGACCGTATTTCGCCTTCGTGCCTGGACCGGGTTTTCGCGCATATACGCCAGCGGGTTGAATTCTCCATACAGGCGGAGACTCACGCCAGGCAAACCGCCGCTAGCATCGGCCTCTCGCCGAAAATGCTGTTCGAAACCATGGTGATCGATATCCTGTCCGGCCGCATTCCCACTGAAAAAATCTCCGGTCTGCGCTGGCTGGAAAAAACACCGGATCATATTCACTTCCTTGACGTAATCCTGCGATTCTACCCGGCGGCCCGCATCATATGCGTTTTGAGAGACCCGGAACAAGCCATCCTTTCCCGGAGACAACATTTCCGGTTCAAAAGAGAATTCGAGTGGCCGATTGAACGTCACGCCAGGGAATGGTTGCGGGGAATACGGAGCGTAAGCGACCTGAAACGCCGGGAACCCGAGGCTGTACATATCCTGCGTCTCGAAGACCTGTCGCGAAATCCCCGGGCAGCCATTTCTGAAACCTGCCAGTTCCTGGGAATTGAATTCGATCCGAATGCCCTGGCAGAATACCGGGAGAAGGCGGAAAGCCTGACATATCCATGGGAAACCTGGAAAAGCGGAGTTTTTCAGGCCATTTCACCCGACATCGCCAACCGCAGGAACCGGCGTTTCTCCTGGCGTCAGCGCACCGTGCTGGATTTCCATGCCGGCGGAATGATGGCGAAATATGGATACGGGAACCTGCCCCGCCGTATTTTCGCCGCCGCAATCCATGTTTGCCGATGGTTCAAGAAACAGGCAATCAATCCGGACCGTCCGGCCAGACCACGGTACAAGCCGGACACTTCTCCGGGAGTCTGGCCCCGCAAGATCGACCTGGGCGACCAGGCCGAGGGCTTCTATGGAAAACACCGATGCGGGTGGACCTTCGCGATCAAGTGTCTGAAGCCCCTGCATACTTCCGGCGGCGTGCTGTTGGACAGCTTTATTGAAAGGACCTTTGCCTGGTCCCACCAGAGAACCATCCATACCCGGCCCTGGGTGGGTTTCATCCACGTGCCGCCCAACGTACCCGCCTGGTTTCAATCCCACCAATCCAACGACGATATATTCGCGTCCGAAGCCTGGCAACGCAGCCTGCCGTACTGCCGGGGACTTTTCACCCTCTCCGACTACCATCGACGCCACCTGGAACCCCGCCTGAACATTCCAATCAATCATCTCTATTTCCCCACCGAAATTCCCGCTGAACGCTGGAGCTGGGAGCGCTTCCAAGCAAACTCCCGCCCCGGAGTGGTGCAGGTCGGCTGGTGGCTGCGACGGATCCACGCGATTTTTCAACTCTCCACCGCGGGAACTCCCTTCCGGAAAATATTCCTCAAAGTAAACTACTTTGACTGGGACGACCTGATCCTGCGGGAGCGAAAAATCCTCGAAGCAAGAGGGGAATTTGAGGCGGGGATGTATGCCGGCACCGATACCGTGCAATACCTGCCAAACAACCAATACGATCGCCTGCTATCGGAAAACGTGGTTTTTCTGAACCTTTACGATTCCAGCGCCAACAACACGATTATCGAGTGCATGTCCCGGGCGACGCCGATCCTGGTGAATCCCCTGGAATCGGTCAGAGAATACCTGGGGGATGATTACCCCCTCTACTACAAATCCCTTGGCGAAGCGACGGAAATCCTCGGTGATCCGGAACGCATCCTTGCCGCTCATCGCTATCTTGATTCCGAAGAGATCCGCGACCGCCTGCGTCCGGAGCGTTTCCTGAATGATTTCGCCCAATCAAATATTTATAGGAACCTGTAAGGCCATGAAACACTGCGAAGCTCAATACACGGAAAGCTGCCGCCGGATCCTGGATGCCCTCTTGGGTGAGCGCCCTCATTTCCATGGCTGGGAGAGTGAACCCGGCAGCAGAAATTATTCTCTTTCCGGCGATGTTCTCAAATGGATGGCCGCACATATTCCGCCCGGCGGCGCCGGCCTGGAAACGGGCTGCGGCTACTCCACCCTGGTTTTCGCGGCCATGTGCGCAACCCACACCGTCGTGTCCCTTTTCTCTCACGAACACCAGTTGATCCGGGAGTGGGGTTCGCGGCATGCGTTGGACATGCACAACGTCACCTGGATTGCCGGTCTCTCTCAGGAACATCTTCCGGGACTCAGGAGCGATCATTCCCTGGATATGGTTCTGATCGATGGGGACCACGCTTTCCCCGCACCTTTCATGGACTGGTACTGGAGCGCCGACCGCCTGAAGGTCGGTGGCATCATGATCGTGGACGACATCCAATTGGCTACCGGTAGAATCCTCAAGGAGTTCCTGGAGATGGAAAGAGAGCGCTGGCAGCCCATGGATGTCATCGATAAAACGGCTATATTCAAGCGGATCAGCAGTAATCCCGTTGCCCGGGGAGCGTTGTGGACAAAGCAGCCCTGGGTAGGCGAACCGCCGGGATAACGAGGCGCAAACATCCTGAAAAACAAAAACCGCGGTTTGAGGGATCAAAACCGAAATTTAAAAATCGAAAAAAATTGAACCCGCAGCAATGAAAAACGAAGCCTCCATTCACAACGACATATTCTGGTTTACCCGCTTTGATCCCGACGGACAAGGAGGCGGAGGCGGATACCGCCGGGAAAAGCAATTGCTGCATGTGCTCTCGGAATTGCATCCCCGGATATTTTCCTCACGTCACTCCCGCTTCTCAACCGGAGAACTCTCCATATACCGGCAATGGATCTGGAAACTCCACGGGAAATTCCACCCTTTTCTGCGTTATTGGGCGGACCAAAATACCGCTCGCTGGTCTTTGCGTATGCACGCCGCCGCAGGCGACTGGAAACGGTCGTTCCCCTGGAAAACGCCTCCTCGTATGGCATTTATTGATGATCCCTTGTATTTTTCTCCTCTGGTCCGCCGGCTGTCCCATGCGCGCATTCCCATCGCGGCCATGTGTCAGAACCTGGAGAGCCTGGGCCGCGATCAGTTGAATCCCCGTTTCCAGCGGCGACTTCTGAACCGTGAGCTGAACCTGCTCTCCCGCTGCAGCCTGTTGATTACCATCTCCCGGGAAGAACAATTCCTCTTGCGTAACCTGGATCTGCCCGCCGTATACTTCCCCTATTATCCCGTCCCGGAAGAGGTCGGGAGGTTGACGGCCATCCGCAACCGGCGGAAAGGAAAGAAAAAATCCCACTTTCTTCTTCTCGGAACCGCGGGCAACCAGAGTACCCGCAACGGCATGCTGGCAATCATCAAAAAGTGGAAGGACACCCCGGTGGAATCCCGCCAGGGAGAAAGGCTTCTGGTTTCAGGGTATTGGACCCGATTGCTGGGAAACGGAATCGATGGGGACGGCGTGGATTATCTGGGAGAAATCACCGATGCGCGCCTGGCGGAAATCCTCGAAACAACAAGGGCTCTCATCTGCTTCCAAAAACATGGAGGCGGTGCCCTGACCCGGGTGGCGGACGCTCTCCTCGCGGGCGTACCCGTTCTGGGTAATGATCATGCGCTGCGTACCTGGTACGGATCGCCGGGCATGCGCATGTATTCATCCCCGGATTGCTTGGTCGAAGGTGCAATCAAGCTGATTTCAGAAAAGGAATTGACCGTTCCATCCCAGCCGGTCCGGCAGCCGGACCCGGGTCCATTGAAAGAGTGCATTCTGAGTATCCTGGCGCAGTCCACGAAAGGAGACGATCCGCCTTGCTCGATCTCAGTGTAATCGTCGCCACCCGCAACAATGCCCAATGGATCGGCCAATGTCTTGATTCATTGCTCTCCCAGCGGATCCACGGTATGGAAATCCTGGTGGTGGATGACGCGTCCACCGACGGCAGCCGGGAAATCATAGATAAATATATCTCCGGGAATTCCGATCAATTGCGGACAATATACATGAAAAGACAAATCGGCGTGGCCCGGGCTCGGGACAGGGGAATCCGGGAAGCCCGGGGGAAGTTCATATCCACCCTCGATGGAGATGACTTCCTCTGCCACCCGGAAAAACTTGCCCGGGAACTGGATCTGGCCGGCAGCAACTCCGGGGAAAATGGGAAAACAGCTGCCTTCTCCGGTATACGCAGAGTGGATGCAACGGGAAACCCCCTGCATCCCCTTCCGCATACTCCGGAAGTACTTGAAGGGCACATAACCAGACAACTTCTGGAAAGATCCTGCTTCATACCCAGGGATTTCACTTTTGACCGGGACATCTACTTCAGGGTCGGGGGATATGATCCGGGATTTTCCCTTTATGAAGACTGGGACCTTAAAGTCCGCCTGTCTACCCTGGTCGAGTATCGCTTTACCGGTATCGAAGGCATCGCGTATCGACGTCACGGCGCGGGCCTGTCCTCCCGTCCGGTTCCGGATCACCTGCGTTACCTGCACCGGGGTTTTCGCAAGAACCGGATATTGCTGCCGCCGAAACAGCGGCGCCGGGCGGCGCGGACATTCCGCTCCGGCCTGGTTGGCCTGAAGCGCAGGGCGGTCAACGAATATCTCGAAAACGGCAATCACCCCGCCCGGGCATGGATTTATCTGATGCAGATGAAGTGGTCGAACGAAAGGGCTCCCCGCATACAGACCATGTTGAAGAGCCTCTTGCGGCTTTTCCCGGCAAACAAAGACAAATCATGAGCACCGCGATCCGTCCAAGCCTGTTTATCCACTCTCTCTTCCGTACCGGCAGCACGTATCTATGGAGTCGACTCCGCGAACTGCCAGACACATACTGTTTCTACGAGCCTTTCCACCCGCATCTCCTGTTCTTGGACTCCAGACAATCCGACCCCTGGGGAACATCACCAGCCGGGACCCAAGGTATCCATCACCCACCGCTGGATCACGGCCGGCTGGAAGAATACCGTCCCCTGCTTACCCCTGGAGTGAGGGGAGTTCCGGGGTTCCATAAATCTTTCAGTTTCACCGATTTCTGCGACCGGGACTCCCAGCCCCGGCAGCGGGATTACATCCACGGTCTATTGGCAGCCGCCGGAAACCGGATTCCGGTCCTGCAATTCAACCGGTCGGCCCTGCGCATCGGCTGGTTCAAAAAAAATTGGCCCCGGGGGCTCCATATATACCTCTACCGCAACCTTCGCAATCAATTCCTGTCCGGTGAAACGCAATGGCGGGAGCAGGGGCAGGATATTTTCCAGGTCATGGATCTGTTGATCGCCGGACTTCATCGGGATTCGACATACTTCGCACCCTTGAATCCCTATATCCATCTCCAGGCTTTCCCCGGCAGGACCCATGCGGAAGAGGAAACCGCCTACCGGGCGATACTGCCGGCTTACAGTCTGGAAGAACGTTACCTGATCAACGCATACATATGGTATACCGCCCTGGCTGAAAACGCACTTCACGCCGACTTTCTGCTCAACATCGATCGCCTTTCCGCAGAACCGACGTACGCGAAAGCTTTCTCGAGACTGTTGTCGGAAAACGGTATCAACGGCGCGAATTTTGCAAACGCGAAAATATCCCGGTACACCCAGACGCCTCCGTTGGATTGCATACATCTGGAGGATCAGGCCCGACGGCTGGCATTCTCCCGCTATTCCTCTTACGATCTGAAATCAATGGATTCCGGAATCGATCCCGAAACCCGCGATCTCCTCGGAGTCAACCTGGACATTCATGACATTTCCTTACTCCCCGACCTTGAACCGCTGACGGAGAACACGCGTCTGGCAAAATCACGGGAGATAGCGGATTGCCTCTGTAAATCACTTGCGGGATTGAATCCGCGTCAGGAAAAAGCCATCGCCGCCGTACCGTCCGCGAAAAGCGATGTTTCGACAACCCGGCGCCTGGTCAAGGCGGAACCGGTTCCGGTTCAATCATCCCGTGGAGGCGGATTGCGCTCCCAGGGACTGGCCAAACGAACCAGTCCGGAACTTCCACTGGTCAGCGTAATTACGGTGGTCCGCGATGACCTCGAACCCCTGAAAACAACTCTCAGGAGTATCTGGGAACAGGGATATGGAAACATGGAACTGGTGGTTGTGGATGGAGGATCAACCGATGGCACTCCGGATTATCTGCGATCCGTTCAAGATCGCGTAGACATCTGGACCAGTGAACCCGACGACGGTATCTTTGATGCCATGAACAAAGGCGTGCGCCTGGCCAATGGCGACTGGGTGATTTTTCTCAATGCAGGAGACACTTTCCATCTGCCCGTAACGGTTCAGCGGGTCATGGGCAAGATTCCGGTTCACGCGGAATTGGTTTACGGTCACACCTACTTTCTGGGAGGAGATTTTGTCGGAACCGTCAAGGCCTGGCCATTGTCCCAATTGTGGAAAACCATGGTTTTTACCCACCAGAGCCTCTTCACCCGAAGAGAGTACCTTCTGGCCAATCCCTTTGATACCCGGTTCCGGATATGCGCGGATTACAACCTGATTTTCAATGCCTTCATGGACGGCCGGAATTTCTTCAACACCAACGAAACGATCGGCTGTTTCTCCCCGGGCTTCTCTGAAACCAGCCGGGCCCGCATGGCCCGGGAAAGGTGGCGGGTCGTCCGCGGACGGCGCAACCGTCCCCGGATTCATTTCTTCTATGGAAAACTGATCATACGACGCTGGATATCCGAATGGAAAAAGCGCCTGCAGAACAAACAAGGCCGGGGCAATGAAATCTGACAATCCGCGGGTACACCTGGTAAGGACATATTACCCCCATTGGGGGGCGCATACGGCCTTCAACGCCCTGGTGCCACGACTCAGGGCTTCGGGATTGCCGTTGCATGACCGGCGGGTTCCCATGGATTCGGGGAAATGGCCGCTTTCCATTTTGGAACGAACGGTTTCCCGCGTCAGCCGGAAACGTGGTATCCGGGAATACCGCCTGCGGGACATGGCGGCGGATATGCGGTCATTGTTTTCGATTCGGTTCGGAAAGTTGGATCTGATCCACCTGTTGGACGGAGAACATTCCCTTCTGGCATTGCCCCGCTGGTTGCGGAAGTTGTCCGAAACGCGGCGGCCGGTTCTGATCGCCACCCTGCATCAACCGCCCTCCCTGCTGCCCGGTCTGGTTAGGCCGGAACACCTAAAGGAATTGGACCTGGTATTGACGGTGTCCCCGGAGCAAACCGACTTCCTTCTGGATTGGGTGCCCGGGCAACCGGTGCGGACCCTGCTTCTGGGCGTGGACACAAAGCATTTCACTCCCCCGGAATCACCTCCGCCGGAGCAACCTTTCATCTGTCTGGCCGGGGGCATCTGGATGCGGGATTACGACGCCCTGAACGCTACGGCGGACCTTCTTTCCGGCCAGGACAACCTGGAATTCCACCTGGTATCTCCGCCGCCGGACTATCGTCCCCGTACCGGAAACATCATTATTCACCGAAACATTTCCGACCAGGCCCTGCTGCACTTGTACCGATCCTCTCATCTGCTCTTCATGCCCCTGCGGGAAGCCACGGCCAACACCTTTCTCATGGAAGGCGCCGCCTGCGGGTTGCCGGTTTTGTCAACGGACCGTCCGTCGGTACGCGCGTATTTCCCCGGTCCCGAAGCGGTTCTGGTTCAGGAGAACAATCCGCAATCATTCGCCGCAACCATCCGGCTTTTGATTCACCAGCCGGGGACCCGACGGGATATGTCCCGGGCCGCCCGGAGACGAGCGGAAGAGTTGTCCTGGGAAACAATGGCCGAAGAATACCTGGCCATGTACCGGGAACTGGTGGCGTCCTCACGTGATCATGCGGATTAACGGTACCTTTCGATGAACATGGCAAGCGGTTTTACCCGAAAACCATTTCCGGCGATCATCCTGATTCTCGGAGTGGCGAGTCTCATCATGAACTGCAGCCGTCTAATCCCGGATAACATGCAATGAGCCCCACAACCATTTTCAAACGCCGGGTACCGCCTGTCCATTCAAATATCTTTCATTGCTGCATTCAGAAAAGCGCCAGCCAGTGGCTCAAAGGTATTCTGTCAAGCAATGAGATTCTCAGGGCTTCGGGCATGACCGTACATGACCCCGGCAGGGATTTCATTCTGTCCCGTCGCAACCGGACTCTGCTGGCTGACGGCTTCCCCCCGGGGACCATCGTCACTCCCCTTTACATTCCCGGTGATGTTTTCAAAAGTATTCCGAAACACCATCCGGACTGGAAATGCTTCTGGGTAATGCGCGATCCCCGGGACATGGTGGTTTCCCGGTACTTTTCCAACCGGTATTCTCACGAACTGCGCAACCCGGACCTGGCACGGGAGCGGTGTGAACTGGAAGCATTGCCCTTTGACGAGGGGCTGGCCCGGATGATCCGTGAACTTGGCGGACGTACTGCGGAATTGCCGCGAGCTCTTGATTCCTGGGTGGAGATGGATCGGGACCCCCGCGTCATGCTCGTTCGCTACGAGGACCTGGCCGGGAAGAGCGGCATTGAAACCATGAAATCCATCCTGGAACACTGCGGCATTCCCCTGTCCCGCAGGGCCCTGAAGAATCTCTGGAAAAGAAACTCTTTTCAGAGACTCAGCGGAGGGCGCGTGCGGGGAAAAGCCGATCCCCGACACCACTATCGCCGGGGTGTAGCCGGAGATTGGCGCAACCACTTCACTCCCGCTCACTGCCGTCTGTTCCGGGAGACCAGCGGGGACCTGTTGCAACGGCTGGGGTATGAAAAAACGGCGGATTGGCAGCCTTCATGATCTTATCGGGAACACATGAATCCGAAACCGGGGCACGCCCTCTCTATCTTATCGCCGAACCCCGTTCCGGCTCCAGCTGGCTCATGCATACCCTGGACTCTCATCCCCTGGTCCGATTGCGGGGGGAATTGCTCAATCCCGAAGCCTTTCCCGCGGCGAAACGCTTCGAGAACATGGCCCCGGAAATGCATGCGGAATGTCTGGCCTACCTGGAAGAAACGGCTGAAAATGAATCCCTCGCTTGGACGGGATGCAAGCTGCTGTTGCCGCATCTTCTCCGCACCGGAGACGACTTCGTCGAGAAACTTCTGCGCCGGATTCCTGCACAAAACGGGCGCATTATCTTTCTTTCCCGGGAGAACATGCTGGCCGCCCGAATTTCTCAGGAGCTGGCTTTCAAAACCGGAAAATGGCATGTTTCCAGACCGGGACAGCGGCATAACGCCACCCTGGAACCGGATCCCGAAGCGTTCTGGTGGAAAATGGACTTCGCCTGGAAATGGCGCGGGAAAATCGTGAAACACCTGGATGAATCCGGTGTTCCCTCGTTGCGCCTGACCTACGAGGAATTATTCGCTCACCCCCGCAGACAATTGAAGCGGATTGCCTCTTTCCTGGAAATCTCCGTCCGGGGGTTCTCCCGGTGCCGCGAAGTCCGTACCAACCCCCGCCCCCCCCATCGAGTCCTCAGCAACTATGCCGCGGTTGCCCGGAGGCTCAGGAGGGATTCCCGTTTCGCGACCATGCTGCCGGAGGCGGATCGCCGGGAGGAGAATTCCCGGTGAACATATTATTGGCCTGCAGTCGAGACAGTGGCGGGGGAGCCGCCAAAGCGGCGTTTCGGTTGTTTCAGGCACTTCGCCGAAAGGAAGCGGAGACCCTCATGCTGGTGGGGGAATCGTCTTCCGGACATCCTGGTGTCGTGACCCTCGAAGTTGAGGAAACCCCGCTTCTGCGTAAGGCCCGGAATCAGTACTGGATGGGCCAGCACGCCCTGATCGACCTGCGTCGCTCCCGGATCAGCAACAGCTGGTTCTCTCTTCCGTATCCGGGTTTCGATCTCAGCGGGCTCCCTCTGGTGCAAAACGCCGATGTCATCAACCTGCATTGGGTTTCTCAGTTTCAATCGGTTGAGTCCATCAGCAGACTTCTGGATACGGGCAAGCCGGTGGTATGGACCCTTCATGACGAAAATCCTTTTACCGGGGGCTGCCATTACTCCGGGAATTGCCTCCAATACATGGATCTCTGCCGGGAATGTCCGCAATTGGAGGATGATCGTCTCAACGTACCCGCGACTGTGCTGGCCAATAAGCTGCGGCACTGGCGGGGAAGACTCATCATTGTCACTCCCAGTCGCTGGATGGCCGACGCGGCCCGGAAAAGCCGGGTATTGAGAGAATGTTCGATTCACGTAATCCCCAATTCCCTGGATACCGAATTGTACCGTCCCCAATCGGGAAAGCTTGAACGGGAACGTCTTGGGATTCCACCCGAAGCCACCTGTATTCTATTCAACGCCGAAGTCCATGGAGAATTGCGTAAGGGATTCCCCCAATTGTTGAACGCCCTGGAACAATGCATGGCCGAACCCGCTTTCCGGCGCAAGGCCGCCGGAGGCGAGATCCGGCTGATCACCGTGGGTCGCAACAAACAGAATGATTTCCGCCTGGGAATGCCCGTTCACGCTCTGGGATATATCCGGAATGAAGAAACAATGTCCCGGATTTTCAACGCCTGCGATTTCTTTGTGCTACCCTCCCTGGAAGACAACTTGCCGAACACGGTACTCGAGGCCATGGCCTGCGCCGTACCGGTGGTCGCTTTTGCCGCCGGAGGCGTCTCGGAAATGGTCATTGACGGCGAAACCGGTCTTCTTTGCCCCGTTGGCGACAGCGGGAGCCTGGCCGCAGCCATTGTTCGCCTGGCCGGAAACCCGGACCTCCGCCGGAGGATGGGCCACACCGCCAGGCAGGCGGTTGAATCCGCTTTCAAACCCGAGTCGCAATCCTCGGCTTACCTGGAATTGTTTACCGCCCTCAATTCGCAACGATCATCAGGCAAAAAAAGCTGGACCGTTCCATACCAAGCCAGGCTGACGGAATGGACGCCCCTGGTGGATCCGACCATGCTTCCGATCCTGCGGATCGCCGGCAACAAGTACACGCGACGGCGTATGTTGCTTCGCCTGAAGCATCCCCGGGAAAAGATTTCCGCTGAAAGCCTCGCCCGCAAAGTAAAAGCCGGGATGCTGTCCCGGAACGACAGACCGTTCACCCGGCTTGTTTACGCGCTGCTGCGTAAGGTTTGGCGGTTTTTCAAAAAAAGGCGCGGATGATTACCTCCCGCTCCACTACCAGACCCGAGACGGCCCTGATCATCCCGGTCCATAACCGGCGGGATCACACCCTGGCCTGCCTGAATTCCCTGGGTCGGGTAGAAAAACCCCGGTTTTCCGCAATCATTGTCGATGACGGCAGCAGTGACGGGACCGCCGGAGAGGTAAAATCGCGGTTTCCCGATGTAACCATACTGAGAGGGGAGGGCAACCTCTGGTGGGCCGGAGCCGTAAATCTGGGAATCCGGTACGCCCTGGAGAAAGAGTACCGATTCATCGGACTTGTCAACAACGACAACACTTTCGCCCCGGATTTCCTTGAGAACCTGATGGCTTGCCTGCGGCAATCCGGGGCCGAAGCCGCCTGCTCGCGGGTAATCAATCGTCGCACCGGCGATCTGTTTTTCGGAGGCGGAATTCTGCACCCCCTGCGCGGATTGCGCATGAAGCCGGGCAAAGGGGACCCTCCCGGCGATCTGCCCCGGGAAACCACCTGGTGCGGAGGAATGGGAGTGTTGTTCAAGGCGGAAGTATTTCGTATCATGGGACTCTTCGATGAAAAAAAATTTCCCCAGTACTACGCCGACGCCGATTTCTGCCTGCGCCTCCGGTATCGGGGCGGCCGACTGATGTACTGCCCCGCCGCGGTGGTGACCAACAATCCGGATTCAACCGGCGTCAGTCACCGCAGCGGCGAATGGGCGGACCTGGGCGCCACGTTGCTCACCCGGCGTTCCCACTTGAACCTTGTCAGCACCTGGCGTTTCTATTTTCGCCACGGGCCGTGGCTGCTCTTCCCGCTCCTGCCCGCCCGGATCCTCCGGGTATGCGGAGGATTTCTGCGCCAGCGCCTGCGGCGACGAAAGGAATGACCGCCGAGGTTGTAAAAGGGTGTGATTAGATGATAAAGTGTGCATCCGGTATGTTTGGTTCCGGGCAGAGGAGGAGAGTGTGAACCGGGATGACAAGGTATTCGTGGCCGGGCACGGCGGCCTGGTCGGTTCAGCCATAATCCGGCGTTTGAAAAACAATCAGTATTCCCGTATCGTTACCCGAACCCGGGTAGAGCTTGATCTGGAAAACCAGGCCGCGGTCAACCGTTTCTTTGAACGGGAAAAGCCGGACTGCGTATTCCTGGCGGCCGCAAAAGTGGGCGGGATCTGGGCCAACAAAACCCTTCCGGCGGAATTCATTTTCAGCAACCTCTCCATTGCCGTAAATGTCATAGACGCCGCATACCGCAACGGGGTACGCAAACTCATGTTCCTCGGCAGCTCCTGCATTTATCCCAAGCTCGCGCCCCAGCCCCTGAAAGAAGATTACCTTTTGGCATCTCCTCTTGAACCCACCAACGAAGCCTATGCCATCGCCAAGATCGCGGGATTGAAAATGTGTCGCTATTACAACGAACAATACGGCACCAACTTCATTTCCGTGATGCCCACGAACCTCTTCGGCCCGGGAGACAACTACGACCTGGCATCATCCCATGTACTCCCCGCGTTAATCCGCAAGTTCCACCTGGCCCGCAGCCTGGCACGCCATGATTGGGACAACCTACGCAACGATCTCAACCATATGCCCATAGCCGGGATTGACGGGGATGCCGATGAGGCCGACATCCTGGGTGTCCTGGAAAGCCATGGTATCGTGCAAGGATCCCGTGGCGTCCGGGTAACCCTGTGGGGTAGCGGCTCACCCCTGCGGGAGTTCCTTTACGTGGATGACCTGGCGGACGCCCTGGTTTTCCTGATGGAAAAATTCGACTACCGGGATATCGGGGAGATCATCAATATCGGTACCGGAGAAGACCTCAGCATTCGGGAACTCGCGGAAATGATCCGCGCGGTCGTGGACTTCGGCGGGGAGATCGAATGGGATGATGCAAAACCTGACGGAACTCCCCGCAAGCTGCTGGACGTCAACCGTCTCCGCTCCCTTGGTTGGACGCCAAAGCACGCTTTAGAGGGGGCCGTTAAGGCCACCTGCGAGGATTTCCGGTCCCTTTTCAACTACATTCCGTAATGATGATCCGGCCTTCCTCCCGAACCAGCGCTCCGGGGGTCCGCGTTCTTATGGTTGAACCCACCGGGCGCGGCTCCCATCATCGTTACACCGTCAACCTATGCCGGGAGCTTCACGATGCCGGCATATGCATACGAATCCTCAGCAGCAACCGGAACCGGCCTTTCGCAACGACAACCTCCCTGACGGCCATGAAGGAATTCCGCCTGTTCGCTTTTCCCGTATTGGGAACCATCGCCCGCTTTGTGGATCGGAGCACACGCCTGCTGATCAACCAGCAACGCCTGTTGCGGGAAATCCGCACCGGGGGCTACACAATCCTTCATCTGCAGATCCTGCAGGGGATTTTCCTGAAAGCCCTCAGCCGCGCCTGCCGGAAAAAAGGGACCGCGCTGGTGGTGACCCGCCACAATCTCCGCAGCCACTACAAAAGAAAGAAACTCTGGAACAGCATCAACCAATGGTGTTTTCGGCGCAACCGCCTCCGTGTCGATGCGTTGGTCGCGCATACCACATATCATAAGCGAGGCCTGGAGAGAGATGGAATCCCAACGGAACGCATCCGGATCATCCCCTACGGCCCCCATCTTGAGTCCGGGGAGCCCCGAAAGTTGCCGCGGGAATCCCGGTCCGTACTCATGGCCGGGACGTTGCGGGCCAACAAAGGCGTGGACACTTTGTTGCACGCTCTTGCCATTCTTGACGCCCGAACTCCCGCTGACGCCCCAGAGATCCGTGTACGCATCGTGGGGCGGACTCCGGAACGGAAAACCGCCGGGCGCATCACCTCCGCGGCGAAACACCTGCAGAGGGTCCATCTGGAGCATGTCAACCAATTCCTGCGGGGGGGGGCTTACAAGGAGTTTTTCATCCGCTCCCGCATCCTCGTTCTTCCCTACACCCGGGATTTTTTCAGTCTCAGCGCCATCCTGATCGACGGATACGTTTATAACAATGACCTGCTGGTGACCGACTCCGGCGCCAATGGGGATATCGTCCGGGAGGACGGCAGCGGAATCGTCGTACCTCCGGAGGATCCTCCCGCTCTGGCCACGGCCCTGGCGGAAATGCTGGAACGGCCACCTGATCCCGAAAGAGCGGCAAACCGCTCCCGGGCCCTGCGCCTACGTTTCAACTGGAAAGTCGCCGCGGGGGACACGAAAAGGCTTTACCTGGACCTGGCCCATGAGCAATGATCGCGCGGATAGGGCCGACCCGCCGCTGAAGCTTCTTTTATTGGGATACCTTCCTCCTCCCGTCGGCGGGGTGCGCATATTGTTCCATCAGCTGGTCGGGGAGTTAGAGCAAATTCCGGGAATTCAGGTAAAAGTGATTCCCCTAACCGGCCGGAAACGAGGCACCTTTTCCCGCATGGCCGGACTGTTCACCGCCGGATGGCGCCTTCTTTTCAGCCTGCCAGGGTTTGATCTGGTCAGTCTGCAGCCCACCAATACGGCCCTGATCGTCCTGGGGCCATGGGTCTACCTGTTGTCACGTATTCTGCGCCGCCCCCTGCTGGTACGCAAATTCGGCGGCGGTTTCAGCCGGGTATATCGGCAATGGCCCCGCTGCCTGCGATTCCTGGTACGACGAACGGTATTCCGGGCGGAACTCTGCCTGTTCGAAACCGCATCGCAATGCCAGACCTTTGCCCCCATCTGCCGCCGGGTGGAACGATTCCCGAACTCCCGTCCTTTGCCCGCCGAGCCGGTCGATCCTCCCCCCGGACCGCCTTTCCGTTTGCTGTTTATCGGGCATATGCGCCGCATCAAAGGCGTGGAGAGCGTGTATCGGCTGGCGGCGAAACTGCCCGACGCATTTTCATGTCATCTTTACGGACCCATGGGTTTCGACATCTCCCCGGCCATGCTGAAAGAATGGGAGCGCAAATCCCCGGCCCGCTATGGAGGGGTCCTGCCGCCGGAAAAGGTGGCCCAGGCCATGAAGGCAAGCCATCTTCTGCTGATGCCCGCCGATCCGGCTCCCGGAACCGCGGTGGAAGGGCATCCGGGAGTCATTCTGGAGGCGCTGGCCCTGGGCTTACCCGTGGCGGCGACCCGGATAGGCGGAATAGGAGAAATTCTGGATTCCTCCTGCGGAATACTGGCTGAACCCGGGGACGAAACGGGAATGGCGGAATCCATACGGGATCTGGCGGGGGACCCGGAATCTTACCGGCGGCTGCGCAACGGCGCGCGGGCCCGGGCGATGTTGTATGATTCCGAAAAATGGACCCGCGAATTCGTATCATTGTGCCGGGAATTGATTCGTGAGCGTTGACCTGGAGAGGGTTGTCTTTATCGTGGGCGTGGGCCGTTCCGGAACCACCCTGCTCCAATGTATGCTGAACGCCCACAGCCGGTTGGTATTTCTTCCGGAAACCCATTTCCTGCGCCGCTGGGGAGGACATGGCGGCCCCCTTTCCTGCGAGGAGCTGCGCTCAGACAAGGACCTCATGCGTACCGGCCTGGATCCCTGCGGGGAACCGGGGCCGACTTCTCCCCGGGCGCTGTACCTGTCACTGCTCCGTCGTTACGCTGAGAAAAGGGGTGCCGGATATGTGGGCGACAAGGACCCGAAAAACGTGGAGTACCTGCCCCGCATCCGCGAGTGGTTTCCCCGGGCCCGGGTCATCCACCTGGTGAGGGACCCCCGGGACGTTGTCTTATCGCGGATGCGGGCGAAATGGAGCCGGAAGCGGCCGTTCATGATCCAGGTATTGATCT
>Ga0272442_10001989_pt1 | contig 30197 bp, 30 predicted proteins | sample SSMForm2O_FD_200262 | JGI IMG/M metagenome (GOLD analysis project Ga0272442, IMG submission 200262) | Marine sediment archaeal communities from Little Sippewissett salt marsh, Falmouth, MA, United States - SSM-Form-2O | ecosystem: Environmental > Aquatic > Marine > Wetlands > Sediment ...
ATTTTTCATAAGAAAGATATGATCACAAAAAGAAAAATGTGGTTGCTGAACCGTGACCATTGTTTTTAATCAAGCAATAAATAATTTGTTTTTAAACCACTGCCTTGATCTCAATCCTGTCTATTATGTCTCCAAGGGCACAGGGATATTCATCCATGTTTGTGTATAGCTTCATGTATACATCGACCTTGCCCCCGCTCACAAGATTCATGTGCCAGACCGCCTCCATATACTGGGGATTCCCATCAGGGCTTTTGGAAAACAAGAGCGGGGATGTCAATGTAACATCATCGCCGTTCAAGAATTGGTAGATGGTGAGATCAACGTCCTTTGTGCCATTGTTGGTGATGGTGAATACCTTTCCAAAGTCGGTTTCGGCCGATATGTTTGCGCCCGATTGAATATCTATGGTAAGAGCCCCATTTTGATCGTATGAGGCGTATGGGCCTGTGGCTGTTATGGACAAGAGTGCATTGGAGTCGTTGGCCACATTTATTTCTGAAGTTCTTGTAGCGCTTATGTTGGTGTATGCGCCAGAAACGGTCATTGTAAATGCAATGATAATAAGGGCCCCTATGATCATGACAATATTATTTGTTACATTGAGTTTCATTATTTTTAAGAGTAAATATCCATTTAAAAAGAAAACGGAACAAAGTTTAGTAACGCAAATACTCTATACTCCTGATGGTGGCTATCAACGCCCCAAACCTTGAGGTTGCTTTTCACTTTCGCTATTCTTTCCTGGATTTCCTTCGCTTCGCCATGAAGAGAGTAAGCCCGCATAATACTGCGCCCGCCCATCCGACATAGAAACCAATGCCTATGGACGATATTCCTGAAGCACCATCTCGGTATAGCGGTATGAACGTGAGGATTAACATTCCAATCAACCCTGTGATCGACCCTCCACGATATTGTATCAGAGCAAGGATACCGCCTATAAATATAAGAAAGAACGAAAGGAGCAAGAGCCCGATAACAAGTCCTGAAGTGCCATAGCTAGGACCAATTTGCAACGACAATGCCTCAAGATAGTCATAATCATTCAGGTGGGAGAACACGTCCTTTATAAAAACAAAGAGCGAACCATTGTTCCATTCCTCATACCCGTATGGTAGAAATGAAGCCGCTATAAGAAGAACCCCTCCAACGACACCAACGGATCTATTTGTGTTCATAATATCAATATTTTATAATGTCAAAATAATATATAGATTATGCCGGATATATTGAACAATGCTTTACAATTGATGGAAAAAAGTTAAATTAACCCTTTTTCCCAAAAGTGTACCAAATCCTTATGAACGTCGGCAGGACAAACACGGACGCAAGGAACGCGAAGGCGATGCTAAGGGCTGTCACCTGCCCGAACTGTGCCAATGGCGGTATGATGGAGAGCGAAAGCAGCCCGAATCCCAGAACTGTGGTCAGAGCAGAGCCAAAAAGAGCGCTTCCGGTGTGATTCATGGTGACGCAAAGGGCGCAGTCAACGTCATCGAAGTGCTCGATGTCCTCCAGGAATCTCTGGGTGACATGAATGCTGTAGTCGATCCCGAGGCCAACTGTGATCGCCGCTATGGTCACGGTGACGACATTGAGCGGTATCCCCAGGACATGCATGCTGCCGGCGGTCCATATTATAACGAACACCAGCGTCAGCAGTGTCACCGCCCCCAAAAGGAAGCTTCTTCTTAGGTAGATGTAAAGCGATGAAAGAATGACCAGTGAGAGGACAAAGGTTATCAGGAGCGAGTTGATCTGGCTCGTGTTTATGGACTTGAGCACCTCGTACTGCAACGGCGGCCCTCCTGTGACGGTCACCCGCTCGAGATCCCCTGTGCCTATAACAGCTGCCGCGGACTCCATATCACTTGTCACATCCCCTGCCAAAAGACCGTCCTTGCTGTTAACCGGGACACGTATGACTGCCCCGTCATAAACATCCCCATCCCTGTGAATCACCCTTGATGCCGCTTCAGGCTCCAGGGCAAATAACGTGTCAAAGAAAGCAGACATGTCCTCACTGCCCACGCCCTCGTCGATATTGCCGTCACCATTTTTGTCAATGAGCGTCTGCCAGACGATCGCAACTTCAGGGTGGTAGCTGAAGGAGTACTCTGAAGTAAGCGAGTCGAAAAGCGTCCAGGGGGATTCAACAGGCTCCGAGAGCACGGCAAAACCGCTTTTCAGGGACTCTTCCTCGGCCGCTCTCATGTCCATCATCACGCCAGGGTCGGTGATGTCTCCCTCCACCAAGATGAAAGCCGTCTCCTTTGAGAAGTTGAAGTCGTCAAACAGCATGTTCGTCGTGTCGGTCACCTCAAGGCCATCAGGCAAAAAGTCCCTGAAGTCGAATCTTGCCTCCAGCTGGGAACCTTCGTATGCCCCAAAGGCGGTGATCAGCAGTAGCACTGTAATCACGATGGCGGGCCTCCTGGCCACAATGGCGCCAAGACCTATGCCCCTGTTCACGGTGCAGTCCCCTGACGCGCAGACGAGCTTGAAGCTCCCGGTTATCCTCCTCGGGCTGGCCCAACCCCATCCCCTGTCAGGGCTCTTTTTATCTTTTACCAAAGGCTTTCCAGCCCTCTCTCGCCTGGTGTCAAGAATCGTCTTGACCGCAGGGAAGAACGTCAGCATGACGATGAAGGAACTGATTATACCCACTGCGCACAGTATGCCGAACACCTGTATCGATTCCACGTTTGAGGACGTGTTGCTCAGGAAACCGACAAGGGTCGTCACAGTGGTGAGCATGATGGCAAACCCGACCGTGGCGCCGGATAGCGAGATGGCGCGTCTAACCTCCTCGCCCCTTCTGAGCTCCTCTCGGTATCTCATGTTGTAGTGGATGCCGTAGTCTATGCCAAGGCCGATTATCAGGACCGGGACCGTGGTGATGGCTGGGTTGAAGCTGTATCCCATGAGACCCCCGAAACCAAATACCCAGATGATGGCGAATATGAGGGCAAGTATATTGATGAGGGTGTCTGCAATGCTCCTGTAGATGAATATCAGTATCACTATGACGAGCGCTAAGGCTATGGACATTATCATTCCAATGTTACTTCCAGACGCGTCGTCAATGGCCTTGCTAACAAGCTGGTCCCCGAGTATCCTGACGTCAAGCCCCTGTGACTCGCCCTCTATCTCCTGGCCAATAACCTCCAATACCTGCTCTGCTTCAAGATACTCGTCTAGAGTGTATCCCTCCTTAACGCTGACGCTGACGATAGACTTTCCAGATCGGCCGCTGTCAACATCAAAGTCACTTGAAAGAAGGAATCCAACGACCTCGGTGAACGGCGTGCCAGCGAGGTATCCCTCCAGTTCCTCGGGCAGGTACCCATCGAACTCAAGCAGCATGGGGGTCATCCCCTCAGAGAGCTCCACTTCTATTGTGCCGCCCCTAAGAACAGTCCCCATCTCATCAAGATCCATCTGCAGCATCCTGGATATCAAGGCCCCCTGGAGAGCGGCCATGTCCGCCTCGTCATCCCCGAAGTCCGCAACGTCAAAGTAATCCATGGCCCCCCTGAAAGCCGTGGAGGCGAATATGCCCTGTGATATGAGATTTGCAGGAGCGGATATCCCTATTGGGTCCTGCTGAGACGTCTCAAGCAGTGACAGCGCCTCTGAGGACAATATCCTTCGCTCCAGCTCCAGCTGCCACAAAAGATTCTCCCGTGATATTGAATTGTCCTCTGAGATGATGATGTATGTCACTGATTCGGCCTGCCCGCCGAACTCCTCCCTGACATACCTGTCTGCCAGGGCCACCTCTGTATCGGGCTGAAAGTCCTCTTCACTGGACTCAAAGCTCAGGCCTGCGGAGAAGTATCCGAAGAAGACCGTTATCAGTAGTATTGACAATACTGCATATTTTGGGAATCTGGCCACAAGGGCGTCATATCTGCCAAGGAAATTCATGTAAAGACATATGAATGTAAACTAATAAAATGTTCTTATATTTTCATATATTATTATGTCATTTGGAGGAAAAATAATTAAAAATCAAAAAAGGAAAAAGGGCCTAATGTCCCTTTGCTTTCCCTATGGGCACTATGTTGACTGAATCGCTTCCTTCGATAGACGTGCCATCAAACGTTTCACCAGTCAGTGTTGCATCCACATCATCTTCTAAAATTTCAAGTTCCTGTGTTTTGAAGTGGAAGAGCAAGTCTAGAATGCCATCCTCGTTTACGTCACCAAATGCCCATCGAACAGGCGATGCCCCCTCAAATAAAACTGTAGCGGGATCCACTTGGGCGGCATCAAAGTCAACAGAAGACAATATGGCAACCGGCACGACACCGCGAGACTTAAGATTGATGCTGTTTGGCTGGCTCCCTGGTTTGATGTCAACATCGACATCGATTACAGGAGGTACAAGATATCCGCGCTCTGCGTTATCTATTGCCAGTTCTGGGAACTCGATGAAGCAGAACCATCCATAGCGATTTCCGCCAATGATTGTGGATATTATATCTGTTGGATCCGAAAGTGTCCAAGATCCAACTACATTACCATTGCTATCGATGACCTCCATCTCAACAGTAAGAACATCGGCCACATCCCTGAAGTTATGCCTGAACGTGTACCAACCAGAAGTATAAATGTTAACTGGGTTTCTGCCAGGGTTGGCTGGCCAACCAGGAGAGTTATTGCTGGCAGACATGACAAATCCTTCATCGGTTGTGCCAACCGAGAATATATAGTCACGCCTAAAATCTCCATCTTTTTTAGATACGGCTGAGGTGAAATCAAATTGTTGTCCTACATTGCTAGTCGCATATTCCACGTCAAGGTATATATCTAATTCAGTATAGAAACCACCTTCTGGCCAAACAGAGCTATAACCACCCCATCTTGTGAACACGCCTGTCCATGTATCATACATAGGTGGGGTTATGACAACATGATTATCGCCATCTGCAGATGTTATCCCGTTGTGCCCCGAACTGACAATTGTCATCTCAGAGTTATACTCATACCACCCGTCCAGATCTGTTTCGAATCCATTGAAATATCCCGAATCCTCAGCGCCAACAGAAGCCGCAGCAAAGAATAGTGATGCTGCCATCATAATAACTAGCGCAATTCCAAAAAATCTTTTCATTATTCCACCATCCCTAAAGGGTAGGCAAATATAACTTCATATCATATAAAAATATATTCGCTGATAAGAAATTCTTTATTAAAATAAATGAATCAATGATAAATTATCATAATAAAAACTACTATAATAAATCGGCAATCGTAAAAATAGAATTTATATAATACATAAAAAAAGTATAGTATATGTTGTTATTTCATATTTACCAAGAGTTTTCTCATATATTTTTTATATAAAAATATGAATTTTAGGGAAAATAATTTATGGGATATTAATATATCTTATTTATGCGAATTAAAAATATAATTATCACATTGATTTTTGTTATTGGCTCTTTTGCTGCACTGCTGCCATCGATTGCAGCTCCACTGACATATGACACGGTATATGTCGATGACGGCACGCTGGGCCCAAACCACTTTGACACCATTGATGGGGCTCTGGCAGAGGTCAATGCAGGAGGCACAGTATATATCGGCCCTGGAACTTATGTAATTACCACGACCATTATAATAAATAGTGACGTGAAAATAATAGGGGCTGGCTCAGACCTTGTCACCATAGATGGGGATGGCAGATTATTGGACATATTCAGGGTAATCCTAGTTGATTTCGAGCTCTCAGGGTGCACACTTACTGGTGCGATGAATGGCATATCAGTATTATCAAAAGACAACGAGGTAAATATATTCAACAATGTTATCTTCGATAACAATTATAATGGAATCTTAGTAAGATATGGTGAACTTCTCCAAACCCCCCTTATAGATGGACTTACAGAAGAGACACAAGCACTTCTCATCCACAATAATGAGATATACGGAAATGGATATGAAGGGATAAGGGTCGAAGCGAATTCTTACAGCGCCCTTGTGAAGATATACTCCAACACCATCCATGATAATGGCGAATATACAAACAACACTGGAATATATGTCTATGATGCTATGAAGTCATATGCCAATGTTGAAATATATGGCAATGAGATATATGACGAGGATGGGAACGGGATACACATTGCTAGCAATACAATGGTCTTCTTTTTTGATGATTTCGGCATTTTTGAAATATATGATGATTTTTACTCGATACATGACAACACCATATATGGATGCTCGAAAAATGGGATATACACGGATGTTTATATAGAATACAATTCAAATGTCGTCCCCATCTTGAGTGACCCTGTTTCCGATGGTAACGGCACAGGATACAATGATGAATACTTGACCGAGTACATGGAGATATACAAAAATACCATCCATGACAATGGATATAATGGAATCTCTATGGATGTGGATATTGGCATATATTCATCGAACTTCATTATTGAGATAGTAGATATCGATGGGGCAAAACCAGACATTATTTCCACAATACTCATTGCTGAGAACGAGATATTCAATAATGACATCCTTGGTATAAACTACACGGAAACTGTTGAAAACCATTACATTTTAGCTCTCCCTGTTGATGGGGATGGACCAGCGACTTTGTTCTACTATGACTTCTTGATGATCTACAGAAACGAGATCTACGCCAATTCAGGTGGAATCTCACTGGAAGGGGCAAATGATGCATTGATAATGAACAATCTGATCGCAGGCAACGATTCAATGGAGCTTTTGGACCAGGGCGCACCAAATGCAGGGATTACCCTGTTTGATAGCGCTACAGCCATTGTGAACAATACCCTAATAGCCAATTACACAGGGCTCAGATATCATACCAATGATTTGGTCTTCATTGCTAACAACATCTTTGCATCCAACTCATGCTATGGAATAGAGAAATTCGACATAGGATCATCAGGATACGATGCCAATGGAGTGGAGGGCAATATTATTTACAATGACGTCTGGAACAATTTATGTAGTAACTACGGTGGCATCCTTTTGGACCAGACCGGGATGAACGGAAATATATCCGAAGACCCGCTTTTCTATGGCATTTTCGACGCCAGGCTCTCAACAGGATCGCCATGCATTGACACGGGTGACATTGAGGCACTAGTGATCGTTACAGAGGACCTGGTAGGAACGCCTCGAATACAGAGAGCCGGTATCGACAGGGGTTGCTATGAGATGATAGGAAATCTGTGGTCGCCAAAGTACATCCATCCCTTGGCGATGCTAAGCCTTGCAAATGCCAACACGATGTGGTCGTGCATATTGCAGAATCTGCCAACGGACATCAGCCCAGAGGTACAGGAACTCCTTGACGATGTGCAGGGTCTTATGGGCCAGGCAGGGTCATTGGCAAACCCGATATACTTGAACGGCCTTATGCAGCAGGCACTCTCATTAATGGAAGAAGTTGACGGATTATTGGAATGCGGATGCCATTCCTGATCCCCTATTTTTTTCTTTTCTTATCTTTTTTAAGGACAATAATTGGAACATTCTCACTTAAGAGACACTGAAATAAAAAGACATATTAAATTCATTGGCGTATTAAACACATGCCAAAAAAATGGTCATTAGCTATTGTGGCCATGATATTGGTCATGATGATGCCTAGTTCGATTGCGGACGTGGACAAGGATACTGTTGGAGTATATGCTAATGACATAGACTGGAATCTTTGCAAGGACTACTTCGAAGGAGGCTACAACAACTATGTACGCGTAAAAGACCCGTACATGTATGAAAAGACCTTAATTCTTGGGGGGCACAAAGCGCAGACAGACGCCAACATGCCCACAAATCTTGCTGATGCATATCTCCCTAAGGACCACAAAACCCTAATACTTGAGAATGACAAGAGCTTCTGCTTCAAGATGCTGGTGCACAGACCAGGCACTGGCAATATCGTGGAGCTTATGTTCTTTTGCGGCTCTGACAGAGAGAACACCTTGGCCCAATGCATAGGGGACCTTGACCTGGATGGTGTCATGAACTGCATTGAAGCAATAAATAATACAGACATTCACATGGAAGACACTGACGGGGACGGATTCATAGACGGATTTGAAACAATTGAGAAAGGCGCATTCTACGACCCGTTGGTACATAACAACATATACCTCCTGGTCTTTGATGTCAATGGAAGGGATAACTCCATAGAGTACCAGAACTTCCTTTGGGACATGACAGGGGCATCCATGTCACAGTACAATGGGGGGAATGCATGCACGGAAAAGGCAATGGTTGACTTCTTCAACAAGGTCAGGGATGAGGCACAACCTGAATGCAGCATATTCTACATTGACATTAACGCCACTTACAGGGCAGATGGATTCTGGCTCTCGGACAACTTCATAACAATAGATGAATTTGACGATATGCTTGACAGCATTGATTGCATAAAGTACGTTAACTTTGCCAATGTAAACGGAGGGGCAGTGGACTTGGACAACTTTGATGGTGGCAGTGGAAAGGTGATTTGCAACACTGACATGCTCAAGTACCTGCACCATGCATACAAAGAAGGACGATGCTGTAATGTTGACACCAATGTTGATGGCTATGTGTCATTAGCTGAGCTGATAAATGATTACATCGCCCGTGAAGCGATTGATCCGAGCATCGCCTTAAGGTCGCCATTGGGCGGGGATATTGAGAGGGTACTCACCCCAGGGCTGTTCCAGTTTGGTGTAAGGGTATCATTTTAGGGCCAAAGATCTCCAAATGGCCATGTCACAGGCCACCCAAGAGGGAAAATAAATAGATATGATAAAATGATCTTGAGAGATTTCATTTCATCCTGGAATCCATTCTTTTATTCATAGAAAATGATTGTATCCAGACCTGATAGGGGTCTTTTTCCCCATGTCCATGACATATCTGCCTTCAGACGCATCCAATATCCTGCCAACGACTGAAAAATCATCGAACTCCTTTCTGAGTTTCTCAATGTTCTCCCTTTGTATGGTGAACACGAGCTCATAGTCCTCCCCGCCATATAATGCGTAGTCATAAGCGGATGTGGAAAGCGCCTTCGCAACATCAATGGCGGCTTTCCTCAGTGGTATTGCGCCCTTATTGATTTTCGCACCCACATGGCTGCATTCACATATATGCGACACCTCGCTTCCCAGGCCGTCGCTTACATCGATCATTGTGTTGGAGTGCCTAGCAATCGCCTTTCCCTCTGCCACAGTCCGAGAGACAGGATTAAGATAATGATCTTTTGAGCCACCTATGTCATTCTTCAGCATCATGAGCCCCGCTGCGCTGCCGCCAAGCTTCCCTGTTACGCATATCATATCGCCCATACTGGCCATGGAGCGTGTTCTCATAATGCCTTTTTCCACTTGCCCTATGATGGCCATGTTCAGCACGAGCTCTTTGCCATGAGTTGTGTCACCGCCTATTAACGATAGGCCGTATTTTTTTGAGGCAGCGTAAATGCCATCATAGAGTTCATCGATAAAGACAATGTCGGTATCTCTCCTTAGCGACATGGATATGACACCGTATCTGGGTGAACCGCCCATTGATACTATGTCTGATACATTGCACTCCACCAATTTTTTGCCTATCTGCCCGGGTGTGAACCACTCTGTGTTAAAGTGGTCGTTCTCCACCAGCATGTCCGAAGATATCAATTGGTAATGATCGGTGCCAATATCCACTACAGCACAATCATCACCGGCTCCAATGATGACTGATGAATCGCATATCTCCTGCTTTTTGATCAGCCTTTTTATAAGGGCGAACTCGCCACCGATATCAGAGACCCTCATCTGAACTTATCTAAGATGCCCACTATTTAATTATATTGAACAATATATCCTCATTGAAGTCTCAAAGCTTCTCTCTTTTTGAGTTCAATACATATTGAAGCATTTGCCAAGTTTTATATATTAAATGCCAATAAAACTAGATTAAATACATAGCTGTAGAATGGAGGAATTGTATGAACTACAATGTTTCGTTATCAAATCTACAGGATGCCGCATATTGCAGGGCCCTAATGGATGACATCTACTTCAAGATAATTGATGGAGAGATAGATGTTAGTCCCACCATAAGGTACTTCAAAGCCAGGGACTATGAAAAACCTTGTGAAGCGATGTACTATAAGTACTTAGAAATAATCGAAAAACCTAATTCCTTAAAGGTAAAGAGGTTCATTTTCCATTTTGCTGTCTTCTTTACGTTCCTAGATATATTCACCAGCCTAACTGAAATGGCATCTAATATAGCAATAGAAAATGAAATTGTCTCAATTTAATGGGACACTTTTTTTCATTTATATATCATATTTATAAGTATTATAGTCTTATACAAATTAGGTGAATAAATGAATCCATATCATGAAAAACTTGCAAAGGTGCTTGTAAACTATTCTGCCGATGTTCAGCCTGGAATGTCCGTGGGCATTATGGGAATAACAGAGTGTGAACCGGTGATGATCGAAGTATACAAGGAGGTGCTCCGTGTTGGGGCGCACCCCATGATGATGCCTACGTATGCGCATGAAAATGAGATATTCTACACATTGGCAAAAGACGAGCAGATCGAGGAACCGTTGTTCATTTACAAGGCATTGGCCTCTTCGATAGACAGAATGATAAATATCTGGGCAGATGTCAACACCAAGGCCCTATCAAATATCCCCCCCGAGAAGCTGGCAAAGAGGCAGCTGGCGCACAAAGAGCTCTCAGACCTGCTACTCGACAGGGAAGCAAGAGGGGAGTACAAATGGAGTTTGACAGGTTTTCCAACTGACGCTAGGGCCCAGGATGCGGGAATGTCACTCTACGAGTATGAGAACTTCGTTTACAAGGCTGCCCTGCTTGACAAGAAAGATCCCTTGGCCGAGTGGAAAAGGATATCTGCCGAACAAGATAAGATATGCCAGTGGTTGAACAATAAGAACGAGATCAGGTACGTGGGAATGGACACTGACATAACATTCTCTGTGAAAGGCAGGGACTATGTGAACTGCGACGGGAAAAGGAACTTCCCTGACGGAGAGGTATACACATGCCCCGTTGAGGACAGTGCTGAAGGGAAGATAAGATTCACTTACCCCTTGATATACATGGGTAATGAGATCGAGGATGTGACCCTAGAGTTCAAGGAAGGGGTAGTTACCAATTTTAGCGCCAACAAAGGAGAAAATCTTCTAAGGGAGATCCTGAAGATAGATGAGGGTTCAAACAAGGTTGGGGAACTGGCAATAGGCACCAACTATGGGATAGACAGATTCACAAAGAACATGCTCTATGACGAAAAGATTGGCGGCACGGTCCATCTGGCACTAGGGCTGTCACCTGAGCCAACGGTCGGGAAGAATCGCTCATCCATACACTTGGACATCCTCAAGGACATGAGGGACGGGGGACGGATATTTGCAGACGATGAGCTTTTCTATGAAAACGGGAAGTTCACAATGGAATTTTAAAAAAATTCATCTTTTTTTATCTTTTTATTATGTGTAAGCAGATAAATGGGAAATATTGAATTATTAATACATTAAGTGTTCAATAGTACTCAAAAATTGTGGCAGGAGAATACCAGTTCCCACGATACTTCACATAATAGTAAGAGCCGTGGACAGAATAACGAATTCCATTATTCTTGTTTACGTTCATGGTGGACCCATCATACTTCATTCTTATCCTTGCCAAGATGTTTTTAATATATATTATACCGTTGTTATCTGAATAATAATAGTACGTATACCCATTGATATTACCTGACCACACATCAGGGTCAAGGCCCATGTCCTCAAAACAGGACTGCCCCTCGGATATCTCCCCCCCAGAATCAAGGATGTCCAAAGCTATAAGCCTTAGGTATTCGGCATTGGACGGCATGTCATGCGAGAGCGGATCATATGCTTCGCCACCTTCCGTAACTAGATTCGCCCCCCTGGATATTGTGTATACCTCCTCCCCATCGTGGTAAGCTATGATGTTAATAGAGTCGAGAAGGCTAGCGTTTGGTAAGCTAGTGGCATCAATGGAGATGTCCACATAAATTGACGTTCCAATGTCGACCAGATACCCCTCTGACTCAAGGGAATGCCCGTTTGCAGAGAATGTTACCCTACTACTGTAATCACCAATATCAAGCACTTTTATTAATGTGGTCATCTGCAGATTGTTGGTAATTGAAAAAACATCGCCATATACAATATTTTCCTGAGGGATATCTCCGATATCCAGAACATATGCCCCAGTGCCGTCATCAGTGAAATAAATCCCATTATCCCCATACGGATTAAGGGATACCAACCCATGGGGGTCTTCCACGGTCTCGAGCGAGACATCCTTATCCGTGATAATGACAGAAAACGCCTGGGTGTTGAATATTATACAAGATGCTATCAACAATATACAAATTAATGCCAGGCTATGAAATTTCACAAAAGTAAGAGTACTAAGCGCTATTAAATATTTTCTATGCCCATATAAACGATTTACTCATAAATGAGAGAAAAATAAATCATATCGTTATCTTTTTTTAAATATGTCGATTAGGCCATCATAATCCCTCTAACAACCTCATCAAATCGAAGCTAGTAGTTTGAATCACAAACGGCCTTTTTGCTCGACGAGAAGAGTATCTCGCCGTAGGTAAGCTTGTAGTCGTTGTCGACAATGGTCTTTACCAACAGATCAAGGGACTCAGTGCCCATCTCGCAAAGCTCCTCACCCTCCGGAAAATCATCGGGATCCTTGTATGCTCGGACAAGCTTGTCATTCTCGATCTCTATTATGATCTTGCAGCTGCAAAAACAGCTCTTGCAGTTTGTCTTTACAATGACCTTGCCCATGTTACCAAAGAAAAAATAAATATTCCCCTTTTTTAATTTATCGTAAGATATGAAAAAGGGCGTGAGATGACAACACCCCACAATGCATGATCAGTCCAACACAACATGGGCGCTGGTTGTCTTGAATGATGCAAAGATGCCCTGACCGATCTCAAGGGACATCGATTTAATGGATCTTTTTGTCACAAGTGCCACAATGCCATTGTCAAGGTCAACCTGTGAAAGGGCCCCCATGTCCTGCAATTCCACTATCTTGCCTTTCATGACATTCCTTGCACTGCTGTGGCATTCCTCCTTTGACAAAATGATGTCCTCCGGCCTGACAAAGAGCTTGACCTTGCCCTCCCTGTATTCCGTAACAGCATAGACCATGCCCTGCCCATATGCATTGACCATTGCAACGCCGTCGGAGTTATCGATTATCTCCCCCTTGAGGACATTGTCTATGCCGACAAAACTGGCCATCTCCTCGTTCTTCGGCCTGTTGAATATCTCATGAGGCGTGCCCACCTGCATCAGCTCCCCGTGCATCATGACAGCTATCCGGTCCCCGAGCATGATGCCTTCAGTCTGGTCGTGCGTCACATGGACCATGGTTATGCCATACTCTTTCTTGACCCTTTTCAGGCCGTCCCTGAGATATGCCTTTGTCCTGCAATCCAACGCTGACAAAGGTTCATCCAGCAGTAGGACCTTCGGGCGTATTGCTATCGCCCTGGCTATGGCGACCTTTTGCTGCTCCCCCCCGCTCAATGTTCCTGGATACCTATATGCAAGGTGCCCAATGCCCATGAACTCCTTGAGTTCCTCAACCTTGTCCCTAATGTCCGCACTGGACATCTTCAGATTCTTTAGGCCAAATGCAATGTTGTCATCAACATTGAGAAATGGGAACAGAGTGTAGTCCTGGTAAACCATGCCGATATTCCTTTCCCTTGAGGGAATGTGGGTGATGTCCCTTCCATCCATCATGATCCTGCCACAATCGGGCATGTATATCCCGGCAAGGGTCTCGAGCAATATCGACTTTCCCGCCCCTGTGGGGCCTATTATGACAAAGTACTCATTGTCTTCAATCTCAAATGAGACATCATCAAGATGAAACTCCCCCAAGCGCTTTGATACATTTTCAATGCTTATCATAACAACACCTCAAAATACCCTCGCAAATCCGCCAAATCTCTCAAATACGTACAATGACACCAGTGATATGAGTATCAATATCGTGGCAGAAGCAATTGCCATGCTAAGCTCTCCGCAAGACATGTTCAGATAGAGGGATATGGGGAGCGTCTCAGTCCTCATGCGGGTCGCTCCCGCCAGCATCAGGGCGGCGCCGAACTCTCCAATGCCCTTGGACCATGTTATGATGGAACCAGCCAAAAGGCCATTTTTGGCCATAGGGAGCGTTACTCTCCAGAATGTCTGTGTATCGCTGCAACCCAATGTCTTTGCCACATGCTCGAATCTTGGATTGATCCCCTGAAAAGTCCCCCTAAGTATCCTGAACATGTATGGCACGTTGACAAAGAACTGAGCAATGATTATCCCTAGAGGCGTAAATACGAATTTGAGGCCTATATCCTCAAGGGCATGCCCAAATGAAGTAGTACCAAACAGTATTAGCAACCCGACACCGGCAACCAGGGGTGGCAGGGCAAGCGGAATGTCAAGTATGGTATTGACGATACTCTTGCCCCAAAAATCATAACGCGCTATGGCGTAGGCCACTGGTATGGAAGCAATGATACAAAGGGCGGTTGATATCAACGATGTAACAAGGCTGAGCTCAATTGCGAACTGTATCTCATCAGTCAGCATGCTCTCGTATAGGGCTTCCAATGTGGTGTGGGTCACAACGCAAAGCATCTGTACAAAAATGAATGCGGTCAGTAGCAGGCATGCAAATATCGTAATATATTTAACTTTGTTCTCTTTTATCTTCTGGAACATGGGTGTCACCAATCATAAATAAAAAAATGGATGGCATTTAGATGCCATATTATATCAATCCCCGTATTCTTCATTTGGATAGACGACAAAACCATGCTCTTCAAAAATCGACTTTCCTTCCTCAGATGAAACGTATTCGATAAAGTCTTGCGCATACTCGGGATATTGCGAGAATGTCAAAGTGCCTATTGGTACTATCTTAATCATGTTCTCTTCCATGGGTATCTCAACGACATCAATGTCATCAACGGTCTTTACCGTATCCCACCAGTTGAGCGAAGCATCGGCCTGGCCCATGGCTATCTGCATCATGACCTCGTTCATCGTTGGCAGAGTTGCTATTACATTGGCCCAAACAGCTTCATACAGACCATTTTTTTCCAATATCTTTACGCCAGCGCTTCCTATTGCGGCCACGTCTGGATCCCCCCATACAAGGGTAACCCCTTCCGCTGCCATGTCCCCTAGGCATGTGATGTCAGCTGGGTTGCCCTTTGGGACAGTTATTACCGGGATATGGTAGCAAACGCTCTCGCTGCTTTCAATGAAACCCTTACCTGCTGCGACCTCAATGTATTTTGTTGCTCCAGGCATATAGCAGTCTCCGCTCTCGGTAATCTCCATCTGACTCAAAAGGGCGTTTGAACCTGCATAATTGTACTCGATCCTTATGCCGTACTCCTCCTCAAATGCAACACCTATGTCATCCATTGGTTGTCTCATGCCGGCACCACAGTAAACCATCAGAGACTCAGGCGTATCTGATGAATTGTCATTATTTATGCAGCCCGATACAAGAATTGTTGAAATCAGGCTCGAAATTAGTAAAATAGTCAATATTTTTTTATTGTCCATTTGTATCGCCTCAAAATTGGGAAAAATAAGGTGTAATAAATGTTTTTTCGATATTTTTTACAAAATATATCAAAATCCGATATTTTATTTTAAAAATGTCGAAAATCATTGATAATTATATAATTAATTATATAATAATATAATGAAATATAAAAATAAAGATATAGGAGTACCTATATCAAAGAATCAAGTTCATGAAGCAATTCCAAAGCCTTTTGGAGCTCGCCGTTGGAGTATATTGGGTTGGACAAAGAGCCGGCATTTGAAATATGTTCTTGAACCATATCTAGCTTGGAGCTGATCTCTGGATCCATACCTGGAGCCAACCTGGACATTATTGAGTCCCAGAGGGCCGTTACCTTTGAGAGCTTATTGTATGCCATGACCATGACACCGGGATAAGCTACACTTGCAGTGCCCCCAGATATATATGCGCCATAGATGTCGTAGTTCCCGGACCTGTAGTCAAGCCAGACGGCAACATTTCCAGATATCGACGGTTCTGTTTGGTCCCCATTTTCGGTGCAGATGGCAAATTCCCTTTGGGTTTTGATGTCATACCCGTAGATGTCGTAGCCACCATTCCTTCTGTCAGCCCATACTACATAATCTCCGCTTATTGCCGGATGCATCTGTGTGCTTGGGTCTGTGCATATTGGGAACTCCGTTCCCTTTGAGATATCATATCCGTAGACATCATTGTTCCCGTTCCTGTTGTCGATCCATACCACGATATCCCCATCCACTGCAGGGGTGCTTTGCGAGCTTGGGTCTGTGCATATAGGGAACTCTAAAGTTGTGTTCAAGTCATATCCATATATGTCCCCATTAAGATTTCTCCAATCTGACCAGACAACATAATCATCAGAGATTTCCGCATATCCTTGATTGGCAGGGCTATTAGTACAAATTGGAAAATAGGTGTGGGTGCTAGTATTGTATCCATTGATGTCGTAGTTACCGTTCCTATTGTCTTCCCATGCAACAATGTTTCCATATATCGTCACATTGAACTCAGAAAAGAAACCGTTGCTGATGACAAACTCTGTGGACGTATTTAGGTCATACCCGTACACATCCCATAGGCGCCCAGCATAGAAGTCGCGAGCTTCGGTCCAGACAACTATGTTTTGGTATACTGAGGGATTTACTTGATTCTGGTAAAAGCTCCTTATCAGGAACTCGGTACCTGAAACCAGATCATATCCATAGATATCCGTATCAAGCTCATTCCTATAGTCCTCCCATACAACGGTGTCACCCTGAATTTCAGGTTTTCTCTGATTATGCGCCTCAGTGACAATGGGCACCTCATCAGCCACATATGCGGCCAATGGCAAGGCGGATGACACAACAGTAATCAATACTATAATAGTAACTGCTAGCCTTACTAATCTCATAATGTAAATAATTGAAATTAATATATAAGCTTATCTTTAGCCTAGCATATATGGGATTGCAAAGTAATATTATTGTTTGCATATCTTCTCATACTGCAACCAATCAGGGACGCTTTTGAAACCAAGTTTTTTATTAATCTTCAATATCAGCTTGTTATTCTCCTCGTTGCCGGTCTCAAGAGTGGCTGCATCGATGGACTTAAGATATGAAATGCATTTCACTTTCAGTGCAGTGGCAATACCCAATCCCCTGTACGCTCCTCTTACCCCAGTAAGGCCGATCTCGTAAAAACCTTTAGTCGGCCTACTCAAGACATTGCTCATCCCTATGATGTCATCCCCATCCACGGCCATGAAATAACCTTCTGGCAAAAAAAACTTGGAATCCAATACTGACCTCTTCCATACGGCCAGTTCCGGCACGCTGGTAGCTCCTGGAACATCCAATGCCACCTCCCTTTCCAGATCATAGAGTATGGATACCCAATCGGGGGTTAGCATGAAATCCTTGAGTGTGATGATCTTGATGCCCTTTGAATCAAGTCGTTTGAATATATCCAAATATGGCTCCTCGGACCATGACCTTACATCCAATCTGGAGATTGATTCCCTTTGCTTTTTGTAAAAACCCCTATTTTTGAGAAATCTGATGTTCTTATCTTCATCCCTGAACCAGCAGCATACGGATACTGGGGACATATCAGACAATCTTTTCATCAAATAGTTGTAGACCTCCGAACCTATCCCCCTGCCCTGGCAAGAGGGGGTGACAAGAATCCCCATGTCAAACCTTTTTGGGTCATAGTCCCATAGCATGTTCTGAAAATAACAGTAGCCCACCATGTTGCCATCTGTCTCCGCCACCCATCTGCGCAGATTGGCGCTTTCATAATTAATAGCATCCTTGTGACGTGTCTCCTCAACGGTCATGATGTTGTCAGGATAAATCTCATTGTTGATCTTCACAATATCTTCATAATCGCCTTCCTCAAATGGGCGCATTCTCATAAGGCCACCTGGCTTCTTTTTATTTTCATATTATATATATTTCTTCATAACTGTGATCAAAACACGATGAATTTATTTTAGATTGATGTTGGAAAGATATTTATTTTTTTATTGCATATTCAATCAAGGTGAAGAAATGAATCCGTATCATGAAAAACTTGCCAAAGTCCTGGTAAACTATTCAACAGATGTAAAACCAGGAATGAGTGTTGCCATATCAGGCATTACTGAATGCGAACCTGTTATGATGGAAGTATACAAAGAAGTGCTAAGGATTGGGGGACACCCTATCCTGTTGCCACAGTTTGCCCATCAAAACGAGATCTACTTCTCTTTGGCATCGGATGAAGAGCTTGATAAACCAAGCATGCTCTACAAATACCTTTCAACTGATATTGACAGGATGATAACGATCTGGGGTGACGTCAACTCGAAGGCCTTGACCAACGTGCCACCGGAGAAGCTGGCCAAGCGCCAATTGGCGAATCAGGAACTCAGAGAGATACTTCAACAAAGAGAGAGGGAAGGGAAGTACTCATGGTGCCTTACCGGGTACCCCACAGATTCCAGGGCGCAGGACGCTGGGATGTCCCTCTTCGAATACGAGGATTTTGTTTTCAGGGCGGGGCTGCTTGATAGGGAGGACCCGGTTGCAGAGTGGAAGGCCATATCAAAGGAGCAGGAAAAGATCTGCGAATGGTTGACTAAGAGAAACGTCATAAGGTACGTGGGGTTGGACACAGACATAACACTTTTGACAAAAGGCAGGAAATGGGTTAATTGTGACGGGAAAATGAACTTCCCAGACGGGGAGGTGTTTACCTGCCCAAATGAGGACAGCGCCGAGGGAAAGATAAGATTCACGTATCCGGTAATGTACATGGGAAATGAGATCGAGGATGTAACCATCACCTTCAAGAATGGAGAAGTTGTTGATATTGATGCTAAGAAAGGAAAGGCTTTATTGAATAAGATACTCGAAGGGGATGAAGGGGCAAAGAGGATTGGCGAACTTGCTGTAGGAACAAACTATGGAATAGACAAGTTCACAAAGAACATGCTGTTTGATGAGAAGATAGGTGGGACTGTCCACCTGGCACTTGGATTCTCTGCAGATCCCACAGTGGGAAAGAACAAGGCATCAATTCACCTGGACATGCTGAAGGACATGAAGGATGGCGGAAAGATCTTTGCCGATGATGAGCTGGTGTATGAGAACGGAAGATTCATAATAGAATTTTAACTTCCTTTTTATTTTATTATTCTATTATAATTTTATTTTATGCTACATAATTCGTTATTTTAAAGATTATTTCATCATATATCTAAATTATTATCAATTATTGTACAAATAGTGCATATGTCAGCAGAAAGGCTTTTCAAGGGGAATACAAACATATATGAGAAAGTTTGGCTCTGTGGAAAAATAGATGTATTTTTCGGTATAGGAGGATGGTTGGAAATATGGTAGACTATATCTGTCATCTATATTATATCCACAGAGCGGGATTTTCGGAAAATATGTACTATTATCCTAACCCGTTTAAAAAAATGCATTATTAATCTAAAATAGTTTTTGCCCATAAATATTCATATAATAATATTTTCAAATATTCAATTCAATTTATTATAATAGAATAACATATGCAATAAATAAATATATTTTTGAATAATAAGAATACCTTTTGATTATTGTTTTTTCAGATATCTGGGTATGCCAGATTCGCCAATCCCATTATGGCCATTATCATGACACCTTCTATCACTATCTAAATCTTCTGAATTATCGATTGAGGAACCTGTACAGGCATACCTCTGTGTAGAGACGGACCTAACGAGAATCAGGCCAACTATGCTCAAGAGAAAGATGCTCATTATTGCAAATGCATGTGAGATCGCATACCTGTCAGTGATATACGGAGTAACATAGTAGCACCCTATTATTATCATCACGATCCCGATCGAACGCCCGATTATGGGCCAGGACTTGTTTACAGCCTGCCCAAAGCTTCTCGCTCTGGAAGCGCTAAAGTATAATAAGAACACAAATGCCAGCACAGGCAAGCTAACCCCCACCCCAAACAAGGCAGGCAAAAATACACCATAGGTGGACTCAAGGGACAATGGTATTAGCAGCCCAAAGAACAGCATTCCTGAATATGGGCAAAATGCAAGTCCAAATACAGCTCCCATTACAAATGCCCCCAAATTCCCCCTGTTGGAGAATTTATTGGATGCATAAGACACCAAGGAAGACCCAGTTGAGAAGTTGATGGAAAATACTCCGCTGAACACCAACCCCATGACAATGAGCAAAGGACCCATCAGAAGATTCCCATAGGATTGCATTCCCCTTGCAAGACCGCCCAGCACCTGCCCTGTCAATATCATTACCATCCCTATTGCCAAGTACGTGAGCATCCTGCCAAATGTAAAGAACAACCCTGCCCTCAATGCCTTTCCTGGCCTGTTCATATGATGGGCAAGGTAACTGATCGCGGCCACATTTGTTGCGAATGCGCAAGGCGCTATGGCAGTTGCAATGCCTATGAAGAAAGCAGATATCAATGGAATAGACGTGTTAAATGCAAGCTGGTCTATGAATCCGATTGCCAAAGCTTTTCCTCCAGATAGTCCTTGAAGTAATTAACAAACTGGTCCTTGTCCCATACCAGCATCCAAAGCTTGTTTGTTGGATTGTATATTTCCGTGGTTCCATCTTCCCATCTTTCAACTACAAAGACGCTGGATCCGTATACGTTCAGCCAGTTCACCAGGTCCCAGTTCTCATCATCCTCATAGTTGTAGCTGCCATATGTCACCAATCCAGAGTCGTATTCCTCTTGTAGATACACATAAATCGTAAACCATGCATATTCATCGGCCAGGACGCAAGAAGTGCATTGATGGGTTCCGTGGAAGTGATATACCTCTATGACCTTCTCTGGACTTGGCGCGGGGGTCGTCGTTGGCGGAGTGGTCGGGGCCGGGGTCGTCGTTGGAGGTGGCGATGTCACAGGTGCCGGAGTGATCGTGGTCGGGGCCGGGGTCGTCGTTGGAGGTGGCGATGTCATAGGAGGGGTCGTAGCCTGGGGTACCAATGGATTTGGGTCGACAGGATCATCAAATCCATCGCCGTCAGAATCGGCGGAATGAGGATCTGTTCCAGCAAGTATCTCATCCTCATCACACCATCCATCGCCGTCAGAATCTTCCTGTTGCATTGTGCCTTCATTGTTGCCGTCATCCAAAGCTCCTGCTATTAACTGCCCAAAGAACAAGCCTCCAGACAAAAGTATGGAAATTATAAACATGTATTGCAGGTACAGTATAATTTTTCTTGGAAGCATCATATCACATCGGGCATATTGATATCATCAAATTAACATATAATTATTTACTAATATATTATCCTTATAAATATTTCTGTTGATAACATCAAAAAAATCAGTTTCCCTTGATGGATATAATATTTTTCTTCTTGTACTTCTCTCTTGATATTACGCCCCTGTCTTCCATCTCTTGAAGTATCCTTGTGATCTTGGACTTTGAAAAACCCGTCCTATCAACGAGTTCCTTGTGTGTTTGGGCCCCTCCCTCAAGAAGATTCCATACCTTTGCCTCGTCCGTTTTGAACTTGGGTTGGATTTTACTGTTGGCCTGGCCATGGCCCCTCCCAAGTAAGTAACCTACCAAAATGCCAGGAATTAACAGAAATGCGAGGTACAAAGATTGGCCGCCGGACTGAGAAAGGCTTATGGCGCAAATGATATAGAAAGATGTGAAATCTGAGACATTGTTCCATTCAACTATTATATTCTCCCCCTTGGCATAGACCTTGTTTGGGGCAGGAACAAGTGGGTGGGATATGGACATGTCTTCCTGAAGGACCAACTTGCATGAGAAGTTTTCCGGGTGGACCGGGAATGAAAAGGTGGGCGAGTATACTATCCTTGAACTGTCTATAGATGAGAATTCAATGGTATCAAAATTCATCTCCACTATGTGATTCCCAGATTCAGGGAATGAGAATAATATGGAATTTGAGGAACTGTTCTCAATATACTGGAATGTGTCCCCCGCCTCCATGTCAATATCAAGGCTTTCCAAAGGGGATGAATAGTCCAATTTTATGTCAACATCCTCATCGTATGTGGTAAAGCTTATGGTTATATACTCATGAGCCAATTCCCCCCCAATTGGGGTTACATCTATAGAATAGCCATCGATCCCATATGATTCCTCGGAACTAACAAATGATGCGGTCATAATGACCAAAAGTGCTGTTATGAGCAACACGTAAAGATTATTTTTCATTTTCAGCCCATGAAAATTATACTATTAGTTATTTTTATTATGGCATATAATCCTTTCTTGGGGGCGAGAACACCTCTATCACTATCGAGTCCTCTATGATCTTTGCCCCATGCTCAACATCAGACGGAATGCACCAGCTGTCTCCTGGCATTATGTCATATATCTCATCGCCTATGCGCATGGCCATGTGCCCCTTTATCATGTATCCTGTCTGCTCATATGGGTGGGCATGGTCGGGCAGGGTATGACCCTTCTTTAGATTGAACTTGACCATCAGTGTCTTATCCCCATGACAAAGGGCATTCATAGAAATTCCATCAATCAAAGGCCTATAGCCGTAATCGTCACTTCTTTTGAACATAATATCACCAATTTTAATTATTTGATATTCAAACGAAACATATCAATAAAAATATGATTCAAAAGAATATAAATAAATATATAATGGGGAACAGGCCCCTGGGCCGTTCCCGTTTGGATGAATTCTATTTGTCGTTGCCCTTGCCGTTGTTGTCCTTGTCCTCGTTGCCCTTGCCGTTGTTGTCCTTGTCCTCGTTGCCCTTGCCGTTGTTACCATTATCTGAATCTCCATTGTTACCTTGGTTCCCTAGAATTCCTTCAACTGAGTGCTCTATCTCATTCAATAGCGATCTCGCCTGTTGCACAGTTTCCAGTGTGCAGACATAGTCCTCAGCATCGTAGCAAGCCTGGGAATCAGATATCAGCTGATCAAGCTCAGCCAATGAGATGTTGATGTCCTCTGGCACTTCCTCCAGTACAGAAAGCAGTTCATCCAGTTCCTGGCGATCCACCAAGAGCTCATTTAGCTTATCGAGAGCATTCTCCTGTATGTTACAATCCACTTCAATCTCAAGTCCTAACAGTGATTCAAGTTGTTTGGATATTTCTCTAAGTTCATAGTTTGCAAGTGCCACCTTGTTCATAGTGCATTCGTAATCCCCTGCCTCATAGCATTCTGTGGCCTCTGTGATCAGGGCGTCAAGATCTGTTATCATTGATGAAAGGTCCTCTGGCACTTCCTCTGCAAGAGCCATATATACCTCAAGCTGTGCCCGCTTTTCTAAGAGGTCCTCAAGATGGCTGCCAGATTTTTCTGAAAGATTGCCTTTATAGAAATTGCCTTTGTCGACCATAGAAAGGGCGTTATTGGCGTGTATCAATCCTGTTTTTGCATATGTATACGCTTTCCCGTAATCCCCCTCATCAAATGCAGCAGTTGCTGACTCAAATTTCTCTACGGCATTTGAATGAAGAACGATGATGGCGTTTGATGGATAATCAGGTATGATTGCCAGCAATTGTGATATCTTTTCATTCAAATCAGTGATCGCTGCCTCAGCAGAGGCCATCATCTCTTCATCACTAGGCTGGCCGTTGTTTTTTTCAATGCCGCTGTCGCCCCAGTACATGCCCATTGCATCCAGTTCAGAAACTACATCCTCGTCATCCCCCAATCTGTTAGTGTAAACGAAGACACTGCCCTTTTCCAATGCATTTTGCAAGGCTTTGCCAATGGCATTATCATCCTGGCCGTTCACAACGTGAACATTCTCCTGTTGGAACATGTTTTTAAAATGCTGTAATATCATCATGCTTGTCTGTGACCTGTCCCCACCACCGATCCTAGTTAAGTTCAGATCTGTGAACGCTTCGTCGTATTCATTGGGCACGGCAGAATAACCGCCGATGATGTAAATTTCATCCGGGTTGGCAGATAATATCATGTCTGCAATTTCCTGCTCATATTCGCCCCATGGAGTGAACATTATCGTGGCACCAATCTTATCGGCAATGCAATGGGAAACAGCACCATCGGCAAAGTTATCAGATACCAGAACTATGATGCTTTCACCAGTGTTCTCTTCTTCTGAAGAAATAAAATTTAAGCTAAACAATAAGATTAATATTAAAGATATGGAAAATATTGATTTATTCTTAATAATATCACCATAAAGATAATATTATTGTTTATTATATATCTTAGGGATGAAATTTACAATCATTGACATGAAAAAATATGATAATCATAGATATTATTGTTTCATATTGTTTCATATTGTTCACATATGAATAAAAATGAATATTCTTCTTTTTTATACATCCATGGCACATTATCTGAGAACTATCAACTTCAGCCCTAAAAAAATGCCAAATATAAGAAAAATATAAATTAAATAATATTTAATACATTGGTAGAATCATGAAGTGATAATATGAAAAAAATATTTGCTCTATCAATTGTCTTGTTGTTATCAGTGTCTCTTGCCTCTGGCTGCATCGGGGGCGGAGATGATGATGGAAACACCACAAGTGAACCGCCTACCACGAATCCTGCGACGACAAATCCATCGATGACCACAAACCCGCCATCCGCGAATGGCAATTACAATTGGGAACTCTATGATTTTGAGGTGGGTGACAGCTTCACGTATGATGTGGCCTGGAACAGTCCTGATTTTAATATGGGTGGCATGTTCAGCATCGATTTCCAGCCCTGTGCGACTCATGAATACCAGGTCAATTATTATGGAACATACTCAGGGACAATGTCAGGAAACTTTAATTCAACATTTAAAACTGATGAGGACGAGTTCTATGAAAGATTCATGGAAAATATGATATCGACAAACGCAATGATATCTCCCCTGTTCATGTTCACGCTGATTGCGCCATGGTGGGGACCTTTCTTCTCAGAAAATGAAATCTATCTTGGAAGCAATTGGTCAATGACCATCGAAGGTAATACCTCGACATTCAATTTTAACACTACATGCTCTCATGCTGGGCTACAGGGGGTCTTAGGAAAGTACACATTCTCAGGACAAGGAATGACCAGCACAATAGAGGCTTGCATAAATCCTGAATTTCCTTTGGCACTGTATTCAGAATACAGGTTTGATGAGGGATCAGAGATAGTGTCCTACAGTTCTGAATTAATTGATTGGTCAATCTAGGCGCTCAATTTATTCATTATCTTTTCTTTTATTCTCTAATTCAATCTGTAAGCCATTGCCTTCAATGATATTTAAACAATAATCAGAATTAGAATAACCATAAAATTAAAAAAATTTAAATTGATATTATATTCATGCCAACAGCAAATTTCAATTTGGTAAATGACCTAAGTGACGTTTTCAGAAGAGGGACCTTGTGCACATTTCTCTATTTTTGCAATATTGAGAACCTGGAAAAGAAAGTTCTTGACTGTGGGGCCGGGGCGAAGATACCCCCACTGGCGTTGTTCCACTCATTCGGATATGAGACACACGGAATAGATATTGCAGACTACAAAATAAGCATGTCTAAGGATTTTCAGGAAAAGCACGGAATAGACCTGGGTATAATAGAGGGTGACATGAGGGACCTACCCTATGAAAACGACTCATTCAGCTTTGTATACTCATACAACACAATATTCCATATGAGAAAAAATGACATACAAAAAAGCATTGAAGAGATGAGGAGGGTGTTAAGACCCAACGGGTTGATGTACCTAAATCTCCTCTCAATGGACGATGATGGGTATGGAAAAGGCAAGGAACTGGGACCTGGCGAGTTCTATCAGACCGACAGGGACCATAAGGTGATACATGCATACTTCAATGATAATGAGGGGGACATATACTTTGATGACATGAAGATGCTTGCAAAACAAAAAAGAGTCGGAGACCTAAACATCAAAGGCAAAATGATGAAATATGGGTTTATCGACTATATCGCGAGGCTCTGATTATTTTACTCGAGACACATACTGGCCACGGTGTCCATATGTATCTTCAAGGTATCGTATAGGGGAATGTCAACATCTTCTTTTTTAATTATCATTGGCAGTTCTGTACATCCAAGAACTATTCCCTGGATCCCCTTGCTCTTTAATTTTTTTACAATCCCCATAATAGCTTCCTTTGACTCCCTCTTTACCAAGCCTCTTGCCAATTCCTTGTAAATAATGTTTTGTATTACGTCCATATCATCTTTCTCTGGCACGACGCTCTCAATTCCATGCATCTCAAAAAGCCTTGATGAATAGAATCCATCATCCATTGTGAACTTCGTGCCCAGAAGCGCAATCCGTGCCTTGTCATCCTCAAGGACCTTCTTGGCAACACAGTCTATCACACTTACCAATGGCAAATTTGTTCTTTCCTGTAATCTGTCTGCTATCTTGTGCATGGTGTTTGAACAAATAACTAGGATGTCGGCACCAGATGCTTCTAGGGACTTAGAGGCAGATGCCATATTGTCAAGAACTTGATCCCATTGGCCATTCATTTGCATCTGTAGTATTGGATAGAAATCAAATGAATAAAGAATGATCGTTGGGGAATGGAAATTTCCCATTTTTCCCTCTATTAAGGAATTAAGCAGCCTATAATAGTTCAATGTGGACTCCCAACCCAAACCGCCTATCATGCCAACTTTTTTCATGAATTACATATCTTTTATATCTAGATAAATATTTCTTTGTATCATAGATAAAATATAAAAAAAATATGATATAATATTAAATATAATTCTCTTATATTACATATTGTGAATAATATTGGCATAAAATCTAATAGTATATTTTATTTTATAAAAAAGAATAATTTTCTTTTATATGAAATGGATTATCCATCCATACGGCTCTATCTTTATATCTTCCCAAATCAATTATCCTTTGGAACACGTTTACACGTGGAGGTGGAAAGATTTGAACGAAAAAGAAATATTAAATGAACTGAAAAATGCTGTTGTCAAGGGCGATGAAGACAAATGCAAAGAAATGGCAAATCTAGCAATTGAGAACAACATAGACGCATACAAGGCAATAATGGAAGGTTGCGGTGCTGGTATGTCAATATGCAGCGAATTATACGACAAAGGCGACATATTTGTTCCTGAAATACTAATGTCAGCTGAAGCAATGTACGGCGCGATGGACATTTTGAAACCTCACATCAAAGTGGAGGATGCTAACGTAAACAAGGGAAAGGTCGTAATTGGAGTAGTAGAAGGTGACATGCATGACATTGGAAAAAATCTGGTAAAGATACTACTGGATGCAGCGGGATTCGAGATATACGATCTCGGCAGGGATGTTGCAATAGATGATTTTGTCAATACTGCTAAAGAAAATAAAGCAGAGATCGTTGCAATGTCAACGCTGATGACTACGACCATGCCTGGTATGCTAGAAGTTGTCAGGGGACTCAGAGACAAGGAGATAAGAGAGAATGTAAAAGTGCTAATAGGCGGTGCTCCAATAACAGAGGAATTCGTATCAAAGGTCGAAGCCGACGCATATGCGCTAGATGCGCCAAAGGCGGTCAAGGTTGCCTCACGGCTTATTGAGGAACTTAGGGGGGGCAATTAAAATGGTATTTGCCCATATCAGCGAAAAGAGCCTGCAAGAACGCATGACCAGAAGCAATGCTTTTTTTATGGGTGAAGTTCCAGACAGGACCCCCGCATCGCCGATGGCAATAGGGCTTGCAGGGCTAATGCATGGACACCCGCTATATGACTTCTATACAAAACCGGAGATAGGCGTACAGAGCATCATACATGCAGGACAGATGTTTGACGCAGAGATACTCCCTATGTGGATGTATGCAACATATTGGGCAGAGGACTATGGGGCTAAGATCAAGATGCCTGTGGGCAGAATGTCAGCGCCAGCATTGGTTGAACCAGCATGCAAAACCCTGGAAGAAGCGGAAAACCTAGAAGTATTAGACCTTAAAGAGCTCTCAAACGGGCCTACTATGCAAAGACACTGGAAAGCGCTTGAAACTGCAAAAAAGATGTTAGGGCCATTCTTTTCACCATGGAGCTTTCCTTATGAGGTATTCATACAGGTTGCATGGTGGGTAGGACCAGAAAAGGCAGTAATGCTAGTTGCAAAGGAACCCAAGCTCATGCACAGGCTTTTGAAAAAGGCAGTTGAACATTGTGTCAACGTGAATACGTTGGTTGCTGAAAAATATGGTTCTTCATTTATCATATGTTCATCGCTTTTGACAAGCAATACACTCAGCAGAAAACAGAACATAGAATTCAATCTAAACTATCTTGAAGATATGATAAAAAAATCTTTGGACAATGGCGCCGGGCCTGGAATATTCTACCATCTTTGTGGAGACCATAAAAACGACTGGGACCTGCACAAGGACATGCCCATGACGCCTGCCACAATAATGCATGTTGCTTATGAGGGCAAGGAACCAATGGACATCAACAAGGTAATGGATGTCTTTGGCAATAAATGCGTCATATTGGGAAACACCGACACAGCACTTATGCAACTGGGCACACCTGCGGAAGTGTATGACAACGTCAAGGAACAGGTGCTGGCAGCAAAGGAAAGTCCTAAAGGTTTCATAGCAGGGAATGCATGCGAAGTGCCACCATTTGCCCCACCAGCAAATGTATATGCCTTCGTACAGGCAGTTAAGGACCATGGAAAGTTATCAAAAGCATGAATTTCTTTCCTTTCTTTTTTTGATGTGTTAAAATGAAAGATCTTAATTACAAATCCAGAATTAAAAATGCCTTGAAAGGAAAAAGGACCGACAAGATTCCTGTTGCGTCATTTACACAAACAGGCATAGTGGACCTGATGGAAAAAACCGATTCTTTCTGGCCCAAGGCACATTCAGATCCTGAAGAGATGGCCCATCTGGCAATAAGCGGTTTCACAATCGCAGGCTTTGAATCGATAAGGGTCCCTTATTGTGTGACCGTTCTAGCCGAGGCCTTGGGTTGTTCTCTCGACATGGGGAAAATCGACAAGCAGCCTTCAGTGATATCCCATCCATTATCCTCATTGGAACATGAAGTTGATATTCCAGAGGGCTTTCTAGAAAGCTACAGAATACCAAAAGTGATCGAGGCAATAGGGATAATAAAAGATATTTTTGGAGAAAATGTTCCCATAATAGCTGGTTTCGAGGGTCCCACCACATTAGCTTCTGACTTGATCGGGGCTGAAAGATTCCTTATGTCCTTTATCAAGAATCCTGATTATGTCTCAGAGGTCATAAGATCCTCAAACGAGGCATGCAAATTATATGCAAAAGAATTGGTCTCAGCGGGTGCCGACATTATCTGCGTAGCCGATCCAGTTGCATCGCCAGAGCTCATCAGCCCAAAGATGTTTGATACGTACATAAGGGACAGCCTAAACGAACTATCTAATGGCATCGACTCCCTTTCTGTGCTCCATATATGTGGGAACGTCTTCAAGATACTTGATTCAATGTCTAGATGCGGCTTTGATGCTTTGAGCATAGAGGAAAAGGTCAATGACATACGCAAGGCCAAAGAGATGACAAATAAAAGAGCCAGGCTTGTTGGAAATATTGCGTGCGCCACCACCCTGTTCAATGGAACACCTGGCATGGTAAGAAGTGAATCCCAGCATTCAATTGAAAAAGGAATCGATGTTCTTGCTCCAGGGTGCGGGCTTGCGCCAAGATCCCCATTGGAAAATATAAGGGCGCTACGCGCGGCAAGAGATGAATATTTCTTAGAATCAGAATAGAATCAATAGAGAATAAATTGAGATCGGGCGGGGCAAAAAAACATTAGTGTGGTGTATAAGAGTTAATGGCCCTTGCCCCGCCCTCTCTCCTATACACTGATAAGTTCAGTATCTTTATTCTGGCACAACTGCTGTAAGCGTTATTGAGCTCAGTATGTTCGCCCCGCTTGCGAGACCGGTCGATGTTATCGTGAACGAGACCGTTGTGGACGCGCCTGATGCGAGGGACACTCCGCTCTCGATATCCCCGAAGCTGACCTTTGTCGGA
>Ga0272442_10001990_pt1 | contig 30196 bp, 40 predicted proteins | sample SSMForm2O_FD_200262 | JGI IMG/M metagenome (GOLD analysis project Ga0272442, IMG submission 200262) | Marine sediment archaeal communities from Little Sippewissett salt marsh, Falmouth, MA, United States - SSM-Form-2O | ecosystem: Environmental > Aquatic > Marine > Wetlands > Sediment ...
TTATGATGTTTCAGGAAGTTGTCCATTAGGAACAGAATGTTTAGTTACATTATCTTCTGAAAATAATGCTCATTTAGCTGGTTGTGGAACAGGTGCTTATTCAAAAACACTTTGTTGTTCTCCTCCTGCAACTTCTTGTGTAGAAACTAATTGGGTTAATACAGGAGAATATCAATGTGATGAAGATACTGGAATAAGGCAACAAAAACAAACAAAAATAATTTGTGTAAGTGGTGAAGAAGAAACAGCTGAACAATGGGTAGATAATGATTGTGAAATTGGATATTATTGTTCAGAAGGCAATTGTATATCTTTATGTGGAAATGGATTAATTGATACTGATGGAAGTTATATTGAAGAGTGTGATTTTAATGGTACTGGAACTGCTGTTTTTAATACAAATAATGATACTTGTGAAGAAGTAAATTCTATTTTTACTGGAGGAGATTTATCTTGTTTTGATTGTCATTTTAATACTGATAATTGTTTATCATCTCAGTCTTGTGAATTAAATGATGCAACTTGGGAAAATGCAGCAGGAAATGAAATTAATTCAATAATAGAAGGAAATAATGTTTATTTAAATGTCATAGGTGAAAATTGTGGAGGAAAGACAATAACTGCTGAAATTTATGAAAATAATTGGGTAAATGATGAATATGTAACTGAAAAAACATTTATATATGGAAGTAGAGGAACCTGGATAACAGAATGGATAGATGAGGGGGGTTTAGATCCTAATCCAGAATATATATTTATAGCAAGTACTTCTGATGGAGATATAGAATCAGATGAATTAGAAGTTACTCCAGGTTATACTTGGAAATATGATTCATTTGGACAATGTAGTGAAGAATGTGATGGTATTCAAACAAGAAATGTTTGGTGTGAAAGAAGTGATGGAGAAAGTGTAAGTGATTCTCATTGTAGTGGAAATAAACCTGCTGAAGAACAAGATTGTGGTGTTTGCGAATCAGATGAAATTTGTGAAAAGAATGTTTGTGTTTATGATGTTAATAATCAATGTGATAATGAATGTATTTTAAATCAAAAACAATGTGGAGATGAAGATGAAAAATATCAGATTTGTAAATATGATAATGATGGTTGTTTAGTGTGGGGGGATTTTACTGATTGTGATTCAGATGAAACTTGTATAAATGGAGAATGTATACTAGAAACATATGCTGATTTTTGCAAAGATTTAACAACACAAGAAACTTGTGAAAGTGCTGATTCAGATATTGCTAAAAAAAGCATTGAAACTATAAAAAATATTAAAGGATTTTGTGATGGAAATTATTATTTAGATAGCAATTGTAAAGTAATTAATTGTGTTTGTTATTGGGATGGAAGTAATTGTAATAGTAAATTTGAAGTAGATTGTAATAATGGTGGTGGGACAAATAAATATTGTACATATAGTGAAACTAAATGGGAAGACTATTGCAATGAAGATCCAGGATATATTAGTGCTTCATGGAATGCTTTTTGGTATGAAAATTACATTCCAATAACTGATGAATCATCAATACCTGCTTATTGTAAAGACCTTGAAACACAAATCCCATGTACTGTTATTACAAAACTTCCATTTTTCACATGGTTTAATTTTATTATAGTAATCAGTTTAATAATGATTTATTATTTTTTAAAAAGAAAATGAAAAAAATTTTAATTTTAATATTTGTAATTTTATTAAATCTTTTTAGTTTAACTTTTATAAATGCAAGTTTTACTTTAAATGATTATGAAATAGAAACAGGTTATGCTCCTGATTCTTATGTAAGTGGATGGATTGATATTGATGTTGATGAAAGTTCTGATGTAATCTTAAAAGGATTTGATAATGAAATAACCTTAGGAGAATTATTAGAATTAAATGATTTAGATGAAGGAGATATTGGTGATTCATTGATTTTAGATTTAGATGGTGTTTTTAAAGTTCCTTTTGAAAAAGGAGATTATGATTTTGAATTAACATTAGATAATGAAGAGGTTTTTAGTGAGGAAATAGAAGTTTTAGATATTCCTCTAATAATCAGTATTTCTCCTAAAAATACAAATGCTTTAGTTGAAACAGAATTTACTGCATTAATTAGTGGGAATCAAAATTTATCTTATATTTGGGATTTTGGAAATGGAGATTTTGAAGAAACAGATATTGAATTTGTAAAATATGCATATCCTGAAACAGGGAAGTATAATTTAACCTTAACAATTGAAAATGAATTAGGAGAAAGCTCTAAAAAATTTGAAATAAATGTAAATTTTTCAAAGCAGAGTGTCATTAGTAAGATAAATGATTTAAATTCAAGTTTAAATAAAATTGAAAAAAGTATTAAAAATTTATCTTATCAAAATGAAATAAAAAATAAAATTGATTTTGATAATATTAAAAAAGAATTAACAAAAGAGAAAACAGCCTATGAAAAAGCAGATAATAATTCAGAATATTTAGAAATTATGAATAGATTGAATGAAATTGAAATTCCTTCTTCTGCAAATTATCAAGAAAAAATAAAAAATTCTGGGTTTATTCCAGATTCTATGCAAATTGATTTAGATTTAGCTGATTCTTTAGTTGATACTACAAGTGATTATGATGCAAAGATTATCTCATGGATTAAAAATAATTTAAATCTAACTATTTCAATAAAAGAATATTATGCAATTTATGATGAAAAAGAGGTTTTATTTTCATATGTTGATTTAAATATAATCAAAAAAAATCCTGAAAAAATTTATCTTGTAATTAATAAAGACAGCTCATTATCAGAAAACAATATTAAGTTTTTAAAAGATTATGATGAAAAAGAAAATACAGATTCTTTTGTAATTGAGATTACTGGAAATAAGGAGATTGAATTTCTCTATCCTAGTGAAATTGAAATTGACCAAATTCCTGTTTATATTCTTGCAAATTTAGGAGATGATGTTTCAGATGAAATAGTCTGCAATCAAAATGGAATTTGTGAAGAAGAATTAGGAGAAGATTATGAAAACTGCAGAGAAGATTGTAAACCAATAGGAAAAACAATAATCTATTTATTTATATTATTATTAATTGCATTTATAATCTATATTTTCTTACAGGAATGGTATAAAAGATATTATGAAAATAGATTATTTAAAAACAAAAATGAATTATTTAATCTAATTAATTTTATGAATAATGCTAAAAATCAGGGAATTGATGAAAAAGCTATTTTTGATAAATTAAAGAAAAACAAATGGAAAAGCGAGAAAATAAATTATGCATGGAGAAAGCTTAATGGCAAAAGAACAGGTATGTGGGAAATACCTATATTCAAGTGGCTAGAAAAAAGAAAAGTTGCAAAAGAGCTTATGAAAAGGGAACAAATAAATAAAAATAGAGTACAGAAAATTTAATAAATGGTATTTTTATTTTAATAACTATGGCGATAAAAATAATAAGGAATTTTACAAAAAGGATTTTTTCTCTTTTTTTCAAAAAAAGGAAAGATATTTCTCTTGGATTTTATGGGCCTCCAAATGCAGGAAAAACCTCTTTAGCAAATAGAATATGCAAAGACTGGACAGGAGAAGAAATTGGAAAAGTCAGTAAAATCCCTCATGAAACAAGACATGTTCAATTTAAAGAAGAAGTTGAAATAAAATATAAAGAAAAATCATTGAAATTTAAATTAATTGACACTCCTGGAATTGCTACAAAAATAGATTATGAAGATTTTATGAAAATGAAATTAAAGAAAAAAGAAGCTCAAAAAAGAGCAAAAGAAGCAACCCAGGGGATTGTAGAATCAATTAAATGGCTGGATGATGTTGATGCAGTTGTTGTTATTTTAGATTCTTCTAAAAATCCTTATTCACAAGTTAATGTAACTATTGTTGGTAATTTAATAGCAAGAAAAATTCCTGTTTTAATTGTTGCAAATAAAATTGATTTGAAAAAATCAGATATAAAAAGAATTGAATCTGCTTTTCCTGAATATGATGTTGTGGGAATTTCTGCAAAAACTGGAAAAAATATGAATGAATTTTATGAATCTGTCTTTAAATTGTCAAAAAAGGCAAAGAGGTAAATTTAAAAATAATAATTTATTTTTATAAAAAAGAGAATGAGTAAAAAATCAAAAAAAAGAGGGAAAAAGTTAAAGGGATTAACCCTGCATTTTATGCCTTATGGTGAAATTTCAAAACTTGAAACTGTTGATAGAATTAAAAAATTATTAAAAATAATTTTAGATAATAAAGTCATTGTTTTGCAAGGAAGATTAAGACCTGAGGAAGAATCAAGATTAATAGAAGATACTATGATTATGGTTGGTAATTTAAAAGGATTTAAAGGAATTGAATTAGCAGTTATTGAACAAGAAGGGAATTCTGGATTTTTTCAAAAAATGAAATTTGGAATAGCAAAAGCATTAACAGGGACACAAACGGCTCTTACAATTATTGGTCCTGCAACAATTGTTAAAGAAATGAAAAAAGACCCGAAAAGATTAGAAGTTTTAATGAGGTAGTCTTTTTTCAAAGTTTCATTTCTTACGAAATTTCAACAAATGAAAAAAGACCCGAAAAGATTAGAAGTTTTAATGAGGTAATATATAAAACTTTATAAATTAAAAAAAGTATATTAGATTAATTAATAATTGAAAGGAGGTTTAAAATGAAAAAAGAGTTAGTGTTTATAGGAATTTTTACAATTTTATTAATCCTACCTATGACTATTGGTTTTGAATTTCCTTTTACAGGATTTGCTATTGGTGGAAATGATTATACTTGCACATCTACTTCTGGAAATCAGGATAATTTAGAAGAATATAAATTAAAAGGAGATAATCAAGAAGGATTTAATATTTTTATTAAAGGGAATGTAACATATGAAATACAATATAATGATGGAAGAGTATTAACAAAACGCCCTTATGAAGATAAATGTCTTAATTCTAAAAAATTAAGAGAATATTATTGTGCTTTATATGGAGATAGATATAAAGTAAAATATTACACTATTAATTGTGAACAAGGTTGTGAAAATGGTGCTTGTATTTCTGATGAAGCAGTTTCTTATTTAACATGTATTGATAGTGACCATATAGGGAGTCCTGGTTGGAATGAACAAGATTTTGAAAACCCAGGAGAAGTAAGTATTGGAGATGAAGCAACACAAGACCAGTGTGTTAATGATAATGTTATTCTTGAAGCTTATTGTGATGCTCAAGGAAGAATATCTCAAAAAAGAGCAAATTGTCCTGAAGGATATGTTTGTAGAACAGAGGACAATCAAGCTTATTGTGTAGAAGAAACAATTGAAGAAGGAACTTCTTCTTGTGTGGGCCCTGAAAGAAATAATTTAAATGTGGGTATTCTTGCAACAACAACTTATCAGGGAGAGAGTTATACTGATGAGTGTGTTGGAAATAATGTAAAAGAATATTATTGTGAAAATGGAAGAATGAGAAGCAAAGTCTCTGCTTGTTTAGGATTAACAGAATGTAATAATGGTGTTTGTGTTTCAAATGCCGCTCTAAATCCAAGTGTGAGTAATAGTTTAGAATCTCAAATACAAAGTTTGCAAGATACAATTGCAGATTTATTATCAAGAATAGAAGCATTAGAAAGTGCAATGAATTCAAATACTGCAGATACTAGTGATTCTGCTTAATTTTTTATTTTTTTTTTATTTTTTTATTATAGTAATATTTTTATATATGTTTATTTTATTAGAATTATGCCACATCAATGCGTTCATTGCGGAAAGATTTATCCAGATGCATCTAAAGAATTATTAGAAGGATGTAGTTGTGGTGCGAGATTTTTTTATTATATTAAGCAAGAAAAATTAGAAGAAGCCAAAGAAAAAATAGAAATCTTAAATAAAACAGATAAAAAGCAGATTGAAAAAGATATTAGAGAGATAACTAATATTGAAGAAGAAGACAAACCAATAGTTCTTGATTTAGAGTCTGTGAATGTTTTAAGTCCAGGTAAATTTGAAATTGATATTGTTAATTTATTTTCCAAAAAAAGACCTTTAATTTATAAATTAGAAGAAGGAAAATATATAATTGATTTAGCTGCTTCTTTGAATAATCCTGAAAATTTAAAAGAGAACAATGAATAACTTTTCATATAGTTTTAAATAATATATTTTTCTTTTATAAATATGGAAAAGAAAAACATTAAACAAATTTTAAATAATGTTGTTGAAAAAAATAAAATTCCTAAAAATATCTTATTAAATATTGAAAAAACTGCTGAGAATTTTTGTAAGGAATTAAAAGAAAAATTAAAGCGAAAAAGGATAAAAGCAGAGGTTTTTATAGGAGGAAGTTTAGCAAAAAAAACTCTAATTAAAAAACCGGAATATGATGTTGATATTTTTGTAAGATTTGAAAAAAAACAAGATATGAAACTTGGAAAAATCATAAATGGTAAAAAAATACATGGTTCAAGAGATTATTTTCAGATAAAGAAAAATGATTTTATAATTGAAGTTGTTCCTGTTTTAAAAATTAAAAAACCAGAAAATGCAGAAAATGTAACTGATTTGAGTTATTTCCATGTTAAATATGTTGTAGATAAAATAAAAAAATATAATCTTGAAAAAGAGATAATATTAGCAAAAGCATTTTGCTATGCTCAAAATTGTTATGGTGCTGAATCTTATATAAAAGGTTTTTCAGGATATTCCTTAGAATTATTAATATGTCATTATAAAAGTTTTTTAAAATTTATAAAAGAAATTACAAAAACTGAACAGATTGTTATAAATAATTCTAAAAAAGATTTAAGAGAATTAAATGAATCTAAATTACAAAGCCCGATAATTTTAATTGATCCTACTTACAAACAAAGAAATGCTCTTGCAGGATTAAGCAAAGAGACTTTTTTGAAATTTCAAAAAGCATGCAAATCTTTTTTAAAAAATCCAAGTGAAAAATATTTTGAAAAAAAAGATTTATATGAAAAATATAAGAATAATAAAAAAATAAAAATAATAAGAATCAAGACAAATAAACAAGAAGGAGATATTTCTGGAACAAAATCAAAAAAATTCTTTAATTTTTTTATTTATGAACTAAAAAAAGAATTTAATATAAAGAAAAAGGATTTTGAATATAAAGAAAAAGAAAATATAAGTTATTTTTATTTAATAATTGAAAAAAAGAAATCTGAGATAAGAAGAGGGCCCCCTGTAAAAAATATATATCATTTAATTCAGTTTAAAAAAGCACATAAAAATGCATTTATTAAAAATAAATATTCTTATGTAAAAATAAATCATAATCTTAGTTTTAATGAATGGTTTTCCTTATTTAAAAAACAAAATAGAAAAATAATAAAAGAAATGGATATAAAAGAATTAAAAGTTATTCATTAGAATATTCATCATTAATCAATATTTCTAAAGACATTAAAAAGGAATCATTAATATACCCGGCCTAAATTTAAAATCTATTCTTTTAATGCTTGATTAAATAAAAAAGACAATGTTGAAGAGAAAAACGAAGTATTAAGCCATATTCCTATTTCATTAGCTTTGTCTTTTGAAATAATTAAAAGAACTTGTGAATTATCAATTACATAAAATTTAGAATCTATATTAATTTTTCTTGCTTTTAACTTATATTTATTATTTAATTTTTTTATTTCTTTCTCATCTCCTGACAATGCTATTTTTATTTTTATTTTATTTTTTTCTAATTTTTCTAATATATTTAAAAAAAATCTTAATTTTTCATTAAATTCATTTACTGATGTGCATATTATTACTTCATTTTTTGCATTTTCAAGAATTTCTTTTAAATGAGAATATATTGTTGATTTTCCTTTAATTGCTCCTGAAATTTCTTCATGCCTTACTGGTTGAATTCCTATAGTATAAAGTTGTTCTAATTCTGTATATTCTTTTTTATCTTTAATATTTGATAATGTTTTAATTTTCTCGTTTGCTTCTTGTATTGTATTAGATTTTAATTTTTCAATTATAATATTTGGTTTAACAGCCACATATTTAACTGGTTTTCCTATTTTAACAATTGCAAATCCTCTTTTTTCTAAGGATTCTAAAACATCATAAGTTCTTGATCTTGGAACTTCAGAGATTTCTGAAACTTCTCCTGCTGAAGCAATTCCTTTTCCAAGCAAAGCTAACCAAACTCTTGTTTCATAAATATTTAAATTAAAATATTCTTTTATTTGTTTAACTAATTCTTGTTTTATCATTGTAAAATTTTTAAAAGTCCAAGGTGTAATTCTTTTGCATTTAATCTTTCAGCTTCAATAACTGATTCTGTTTTTATTTCTGCTAATTCTAAAATCCCATATCTTGATTCTTCTCTTATATTTAAAGGAAGTGAATCATCTGTAGCAAAATCTATAAGAAGCTCATAATGATTTAAAAGATAACCAAATCCTGTATTTTCAAATAAACTTTTAATTTGATTCTGTTTTGAATTTGATTGTGAATATTCCATTTTAATTTAAATATAAATGGCTTTTTAAACCTTTCGTATTGTTGTTACTATAAAGTTAATATAAATTAAATAATTCTAAAATATTGCAAAATCCAAGAAACAATCATTCCTAAATAAATTCCTATTGTTAAAAAAGGCATTGCAGGATAATATTTAGATTTTTTAGCATAAGAAAATAAGAATAATAAAGCTAAGCTTGAAAACAAAATAATAATTAAAGAAGATAATAATCCATAAGTTATATAGAAAATTCCTGCTGTTATTATTGGGAAAACAATATCTCCTCCGCCTAAAATAGCTAAATTAATTTTTATTTTAGATTTTTCAAGAGCCTTAGTTAATGATTTTTTATTTGTATATTTTTCTTTTAATTTTTTTATTTCTGTTTTTTGTTTTTTGTTTGCATAAGGAATAAAAAATCCTGTGAATATTTTTAATTTATCCATTTGATATTCTGCTAATTTTTTCATAAAGCTTGTTTTCCAAACAGCCCATATATCATACAAAGAAATTATTAAAAGAAGAATAATTATACCAAAAACACCTAAAATAGGAATAAAAACAGAAGCTATTCCAGGATAAATCATTAATTCAGTTAGATTATGAATTAATATATCTCTTTTAATAATTTTAAAAAAAGCTAATGGTAATGCTAATCCTAATGCAATATAAGGCATTATTGCAATATTAAATAAATTTAATTTAAATAAAATAACATTTAAAGTTAATGCAATAGCAAGAGTAGTTACTGCAAAAAACCATATTCTTAAAAATTTCTCTGCCTTAATTTTTGTTAAAACAAAAAATAAAATTATTGCAATCATAAATGCAAATAAAATTGAAAATATTGATGTTTCTGTATTAATCTCTTCTGGAGGCTCCATTCCATAAGGCAATGTTAATCCATCATTATAAACAGATATAATAAATAATCCAATTAATTGAGTTAAGATAAACATTCCTATTAAAATAGATGTTATTTTTATGTTATGTTTCATTTTTCTCTTTATTTTTATTTTTTTATTTTTTTATTTTATTTTTTAGATTTTTTTAATTTTAATTTAGCAAATATAAATAAAACTAAAATTCCCAATATAATTGAAATTAATTGACTTAATAAAAAATTATCTGGAAATAAAAACTTATCTAATAAATTCCATGTCCCTCTCCAAAAGCAGACTATTGCAAAGGATAATAATATGATAAGAAAAATATCTTTGAAATTTGTTTTATTAATAATATTTTCTAACATCTTCATATAAATAAAAATGAGTTTTTAAAGTGTTTGATTATTTCAATCTCAAAGTTTCTAAATTTCTTGGGACATTAGTTTCAACATGATTTAATTTGTAAATTGAAGAAGCTAAATCAAGACATTTACCTTGTTCTCCATGCACAATTATAACTCTGTTTGTTCTTGGCTGAACCCTATTAATAAATTCTAATAATTCTGTTCTTCCTGCATGAGCACTAAATCCTTTAATAGTTGCGATATCTAATTTAACTTCAATAAATTCATCTGAATCTCCATTTACTTTAACTTGTTTAATTCCATCTTGAACTTGTCTTCCTAAAGAACCAACTCCTTGATAACATACAAAACATATTTTATTATTAGGATTAGATGCAAAATGTTTAAAATATTCAACTGATGCTCCACCTACTAACATTCCTGAAGTTGCTAATACTACGCAAGGAGGTCCTTCAATTACATTTTTTCTTTCTAAAGGAGAGCCTACTCTTTGAAAAACATCTGAAACAAAAGGATTTCTATTTTGGAAGATATCATTTCTAACATTATAATTAAGAAAATCAGGATAAGCAGTATGAACTCCATTTATATCCCATATCATACCATCAATATAAATTGGTATTTTAGGTAATCTGTTTTCTTTCATTGCTTCTTCTAAAATCAGCATTGTTTCTTGAGCTCTTCCTAATCCTAATTCTGGAATTAAAACTTTTCCTTTTTTGTCAATAGTTTCTTTTATTGTGCTTATTAATTCTTCTTCTGATTCTTTTCTAGAAGGTAGGACATCATTTTTAGAACCATAGGTTGATTCAATAATTGTTGTTTCTAATCTTGGAAAATTAGAAACTGCTCTGTCTAATAAATTTGTTTTAAGAAATTTCATATCTCCAGTATAAAGAAGATTGTGAGAGCCATTGCCAATATTCAAATGAACCATTGCACTTCCTAAAGTGTGTCCTGAATTATAAAAAGTCATTCTCACATCAGGGGCAATATCTGAAACCTCATTATAATCTAAACATATTGTGTGTTTTACCATTTCTTTAATATCTGTTGAAGAAAATAAAGGTGCTGCTGCTTGTTTATATGCAACTCCAATAAAATCCAAAGCAAGTAAGGCTGACAAATCTCTTGTAGGCGCAGTCATATATACAGGCCCTCTATAACCCATTTTAAATAAATAAGGGATTAAACCTGAATGATCTAGATGAGCATGGCTTACAATTATTGCATCTAATTCATTTAATTTAAATTCAGAAACATCAAGATAAGGAAATTTTTCTTTTCCTTTTGAAGCAACATCAATACCGCAATCTAAAATGATTTTTGTCTGTGGAGTCTGCAATAAAAAACAAGACCTTCCTACTTGCCTTCCTCCTCCTAAAATTGTTATTCTTATCCATTCTTCTATTTTTTCTGGATTCCATTCTTTGTATATTTTCTTTCCAACTGAATTAAGAAATTTTTTTCTTGTTGTATTATTTGCATATAAAACTGCTCTTATACTCTCTGTTATTTTGCTTTTAATAGCTGGGCTTCTTTGTATTTGGGGGGTCCAAAAAGATTTTTTTCTTATTTCTTTTAAGATTAATCCAGCCCTGCCAATTACTAATCCTGGTTTTTTTGATTCAATTACTACAATAGCTCTTTGAGTGTCAAAAAGTATTTCTGTTAATTCTGCTTCTTCAGGGATTTCATTTTTAATTATTTTTTCTGTTTCTTCTTTTGATTTTAACAAAGAAGAATCTGCTCTTAATTCAATTCTTTTTTTAAATTTATTAACAAGCTCTTTTATCTTTCCTTCATTATCCCTAAAGAATTCAATATCATTTGTATAAAGAACTATATTTGCTCCTTCAAAGTTTGCACTAGAAATTACTTTTGGTAATTCTTTTTGTACGTCTTTTAGAATGTCTGACATTTTCTCTTTTCCTTTTTAATTTTATTTAGAATATTTATGCATAAGTAAATCATTTTGTAATTATTTTCTATCTTTATATTCTGATAAAATTTCTTTTGAAACTACTTTATTTATTCCATCTTTTGTAATTTCAAAAACATCAATTCCATAACCACTTCCAATATCTCTTTGTGTTGAGGCTTTTAATGATTCAATTGCTAATTCAACCCCTTGTTTTACAGAAATATCTTTTTTATATCCTCTTTCTAAAACACCTAAAGAATAAGGCATTCCAGAACCAAAATTCGCATCATAATCTTCTACTTTATGAATACTTCCTGCAGGGTCTATTGTATATAATTCAAAAGAACCATTTTCATTAAATCCTGCAATTAAAGCTCCTAATTCATCAGGAATCATTGAAGGTTGTCTTATTGTAGAGTATATAATATTTGCTAATAAACTTGCTGATTCTCTTATTGTTGGTCTTTTTTTTGATTTTAATTCTTTTAATCTTAATTCTGCTGGAAGAACTCTTTTTATTCTATCTGATGCAGCTGCTAAACCACACCCTGAAAAAACAAGATAATCATTTATTTTAACTGCTTTTTCCTTATTTTTATTCATAACTATATTCCCAGCTGTTGATTGTCTATCTGCAGCCATAACTACTCCGTCTTTGCATACAATTCCTATAATTGTTGTTCCTGTTTTAAGAACATTTTTTTTGAATTCTTCATCCATTTTAATTAAATTAAAATTCTGTAAAGTTATTTAGAATTTATAAAAAGGATAAATATTAAAGGTTTATAAAGTTTTTTGTTGTGATTTATCTCTTATAAATATTCTTTCTTAGTCCAACTTCAATAACAAAGATGATTAATTGATTATTTTTAATATCTAAAATTAAACGATAGCTTCCAACTCTAAAAATATAATAAGGGGTTCCTTGTTTTCTTTTAATGAAATGATAGGGCCTTATTTTAATTCTTTCTAATGAATTTAAAATTCTTTCTTTTATATTTATTGGTAATTTTTCTAATTGGTTTTTAGCTTTATTATAAAAAAGAATTCTATACATTTTATCCTCTTTTTATCTCTTCTAAATCTGTAAATGCATTAAAATTTCCCTTTTTTAAATCTTTTTCATATTCTTTTATTGTTTTTTTTGTTTCTTCTGAAAATTCCATTCTATCTTCTATTAAATCCCAAATAAGTTCTTCATAACTTTCTTTATTATGAATTTTCATTTTCTTAAGTCTTTCAAGAAGTTCTTTGCTTATTTGTATTGTTGTATCCATAGTTATTATATAGGTTGTTATATTTTTAAACTTTTTGTTTTACAATTGAATTACCAGATTCTTTATTAAAACGAATAATATTATCTACAAAACTTTCTATTTTAGGTTCATGACTGACTAAAATTAATTGTTCAACATCTAATTGATTAAATACATCTCTTATTTTATCTAATTGCTGAGATGAAAAACCATCTGTTGGTTCATCAAGAATTGTTAGATTTCTTGTTTTTATTTTGCTTAATACTGAATTAATAACTTGATTTAAAGCTAATCTGTAAGCTAATGCTATTGCTGTTCTCTCTCCTCCAGACAAAAAAGAATAATCTAATTCATAATCCTCTTGTTCAATTATTGGTGTGAATTCATCATCTAATCTTGCTGATAAAGAATCTGAAACAAGAATAGAAAACCATTTAGAAAAAAGATTTGAAAATTCTTCTCTTAATGTTAAAAGGACTTGTTTTTCTGTAAATAAGATTAATTCTAAAAATTTCTGAGAAAGCCAGTATTCAATTTCCCTTAACTTCTCTGTTTTATTTTTAATTTCCTGTTTTTCTTTTATTTTTTTATCAATCTCTTTTATATTTATCTCTATTAATTGAATTTCCTTGTTAATTTCTGCTTTTTTTATTGCTAATTTGCTTTCTTTGGATTTTGCTAATTCTAATTCTTTTTTTCTTTCATCAAATATAGAATTGTAAATTTCAAAATTTTTAATAGTTTCATCAAGATTATTGATATGTTTGTTTAAAAGTTCAAGGTCTTTTTCAATTGAATTTTTCTGAGATAAGGATTCATTAATTCTCTGTTTTTTCTCTTGTAAATTTTCTAATTTAATCCTTATTAAATCCATTTCAGATTTTCTTTTATTAAAATCTTCTTTAATCTTTTTTATATTATTCAGAGAATCTGAAATAAGGTTCTTTTCATCTAATAGTGAGGAGAGGTTTTTATCTATTTCATTAATTTCTTTTTCAACATTTTCAAAAATATTTCTTTTATATTCCTCAGGAACATTTTGAAAACAAGTAGGACATTTTTCTAATCTGGATATCTTTTCTTTTAAAGATATTGCTTCTCTTTTTTTTGATTCTAAGGAATTTATTGAGCTTATTGTTTTTATATTATTTTTATTTAATTCTTCTTCTTTAGAATTCTGAAATTCTATTCTCTGATTTAATGAATCAAATTCTTCTTTATTGAATTTAATCTTTTCTGCTTCTTCAATTTGTAGATTTAATGTTTTTATTAAATTGTTTAAAGAATTTATTTGTTGTTGTTTTTCATTAATTAAAATTTTTGACTTTTCTTTTTCATTTAAAAGAGAATTTTTCTCATTTATCTTCTCTTGTATTTCATTTAAAGATTTTTCTTTTAATTCTCTTTCTTTTAAAGAATTCTCATAATCTAAAATAGATTTTTTCTGCTTTTCTTTTAATTCATTCAAATAATCTATTTTGTTCTGAAGATTATTTTTCTCATTATCTAAATCATAAAAACTGCCTTCATTAGTTCTTATTCTTTCTCTTAATTTAGAGGTTACAATTGCTGTGTTCTCTTCAATTCTTTTATATTTATCAATTCCAAAAACATGTCTTAAAGTATTAAGTCTTATATCTCTTGGCTCTAAAATAATTTGTTTCATTTCTTCTTGAGGAGTATAAACTGTGAATTTATACAATAAATTGGTTTTTTTAGAGAATTCTAAAGGATAATTTAATAACTGCAAAACACGATTTTTTATTTCTGTTACACTTCCTTCGAATCTTTCATTATTAATGGTTATTGAACAAGAATCTTGTGAAATTGTTTTATTTTTCTTTAAACTTCTTTCAATTGTTACTGATTTATCATCAACTTCAAATTCAAGAATTATTTTTGCATTATTTTCTCCATTTTTTAATAAAGAAGAGGCTTTTTGTCCTGGTTGAAGCCCGAATAAAGCAAACTCTATTGCTAATAAAATTGTTGTTTTTCCTGAACCAATATCTCCTGATAAAAGAGTTGAACCTCTTGGGAATGAAATTTCTTGTTTTTTATAGCTTCTTATATTTTCTATATATATTTTTTTTAATATCATTCTATATTGAATATTTTATTTAATTCAGATAATAATCTTGATTCAAAAATAGTGTTTTTTTCTCCTTCTTGTTTTTCTATACCTAAAGAATTTATTAAATCTGAAATTTTTTCATTAAAATTAGAAGGATTATCTCCTTTATATTTTGAAAAAAGCTGTTCTTCAATTTTTTCCATTTCTGTTGTATCTAATTTTATCTCCATATCTTGTTTTTTTACTTCTAATTTAGATATATTTTTAAGAAATGAATATGCTCCTTTTTTTTCTAGATAATCTTGTATTTCAGAAAATTTTATATCTGAAATTTTCCCTTTTTCTAATTCTCCTGATAATTTTAATAGAATAATTTTATCTTTTACTTCTCTTTTTTCAAATTCAGATAAAATTTTCTGAGTTCCTGTTAAGGAATTAGTTATTTCTATATTAAATAATTCTATTTCTTTTAATTTAATTTCTTTTTTTGTTATTTTTGTATATCCTTCTACATCTATTATATAAAAACATCCATACTTTAATTCTTCTAATTCTTTGAAATTATTAGGAAAAATAGGTCCAGAATAAATAACAGGAGAGTTATTTATTTCTTTTTCAAAATCAGTATGTATGTGTCCTAATGCATAATAATCTGCTTTAGGCAATTCATTAATTGAAATAGAATCTATAGGAAGACTTCCTTTTACTTCTGTTATTGTTGTATGCAACATTAAAATTCTAAATCCTTTTTCATATGGTTCTTTTATTTTTATTTTTCTTAAATCTGGAATTTCTAATCCTGATTTTTTTCCAGGATAGCCATACAAATAATAAGAGTTATACATAGAAGGTTTTAGAATAATTTCATCTTCATTATTATCAAAAGCGCAAATCTCACAAAAACCTGCTTTTTCTAAAACATCTAAAAAAGTTTTTCCAGAAACAGAATAATCATGACTTCCTGCAATTAAAAAGACTTTTATTCCTGCATCTTTTAATTTTTTGAATTCAGCAAAAGTTTCTTTTAAAATCTCTATTGGAGGGAATGCAGAATCAAATAAATCTCCAGTAACTATAACAAAATTAATATTTTCATTTATGATTATTTCTATGGCTTTTTTAAAGGATTCCATATTCAATAGTTGAAGCTCAGGCTGTCTCCACCCTCCAAGATGACAATCAGATAAATGTGCAAATTTCATATTCTTAGATAATTTTATTTAAGATTAAAACAATTTATAATCTATTTAAAAATGATTGTAATTAAAAGCAATATAATTTAAAGCTTAATAATTTTAGAGATTATTAATTATTTAAGTAGGTTCTTTTTTTATTATTTTTGACTATTTATAAAGATGTTATTTTATTTCCAATTCATAAACATAAAGAGTTTCAAAAAAAAATCTTTTTTTAGATAATAAATTTAAATTATATCCTAATAATCTTGCTTGTTTTTTTATTATATTTGGCTTAGAAAATGAAGAGAATAATAATAAAATCCTTGCTTGTTTTTTTAAATGGTTTTTTGCTTGTTTTAAAAATTCTAAAATAATTTCATATCCTTTTTTTCCTCCACAAGTATCAATTTCTTTATCATATTTATTTTCAGGAAGATAAGGAGGATTAAAAATAATTAAATCAAATTTATCTTTTATATTTGAAAATAAATCACTCTTTATTATATTTATTTTTTGTTTTTTTAATTTTTTAATAACTTCCTCATCAATATCAGAAGATAATAAATTATTAAATCCAAGATTTTTACATGTTAAATATTGTATTCCAGAACCAGAGCCCATATCAAGAATTTTAATTTTTTTATTTTTTATATTTTCAAGATAATTTTTTAAGTTTTTTTGGAGAAGATAAGAATCTTCTGCTGGTGAATACATTTTAAGGTAAAAAATTAATAATTTTATCTCTATATAAAATAGTTATTATTAAAACTCCAACTAAAACTAATAAAATCAAAAGAAGAATTATTTCTTTTAAATAAGGTCTTTTTTTAGTCTTTTTTACATCTTTTTTTAATTCATAAAAATCCTGATAATTTTTATTTTCTTTATTTAAATGGCTTATATTTTTAATAGGGTTATTTAAATGATTTATATTTTTAATAGGTTTATTTGAGTTTTGTTTTGATATTTTATTGTCTTTTTTTATTTCATTTGAAATTGTATTTTTCATATCCTCAAAATTATCATTAAAATCATCTTGTTTTTTTATTTTATCTTTTTTATTTCTTTTGAAAATTCCTGAAATTTTAGAGGTTATTTTAGAAAAAAAACCTTTTTTCTCTGGATATACTAATTCTTCAGATTCATGAGGTAATGTTCCTGAACCAAGATAATGAGAATTTTCCCTTACTTCATTAGAAGGATATCCTGAATTAATTAAAATATGAACAGCATGTTCTAAAGTTTCTCCTCTTTCAAGGGCATTTTGCAAAGCAGTTAGTATTTCATTGTTTATCATTTTAAATGAAGTCTTTTTCCATCATCCATTAAATGAACTTTGTTTGGTTTATAACCTAATTCCAAAGCCAATTCCCTCATTGGGGCTATTTTTTTATGTTCTCCATGAGCAGGAATAATATGTTCTGGATTAACCATATTAACAAAATCTCTAAGATCCTCTCTTCCTGCATGTCCTGAAACATGAACATTATTAAAAATTCTAATTCCTCTTTTTTTTAATCTTAAATCTAATTTTTCCCTGTTTTCAATTGTTTCAGGGGTTGGTATTATTGATGAAGAGAATATTAAATGGTCTTGTTTTTCAAATTTAAAGTGTAGTTGATTTCTTGCTATTCTGTCTAAAATACTCCCTGGCTCTCCTTGATGTCCTGTACAAACAACAAGATATTTTTTCCTGTTTTTGCTTATATTTTTAAGCTCTCTTTCAATTTGGTTTTTATATCTTAATAATTTTATATCTTTTTTAAATGGGCAAAGTTTTACTTTATCAGCTGCATTAACATATTTATTTAAACTTCTTCCTAAAAAAATTGGTTTTCTATTAAGTTTCTTTCCAAAATCAACTATTGATTTTAATCTTGCTATATGAGATGAAAAAGTTGTTACAAAAAGCCCTGAATTTTCATTAGTTGTTGTTAACATTACATCTTCTAATAAACTTCTTGCAACCTTTTCACTTGCAGTTTTTCTTTCATCACCAGAATATAAAGAATCAACAATAAGTGCTTTAACTCCTTTTTTAGAGATTTCTTTTAATTTTTCATAATTTGGTTTTTTACCTAAAACAGGAAAATTATCAAATTTAAAATCATTAGAATATAAAACAACTCCTTGTTTTGTATGAAGTGCTAGCATTGATGTTTGTAATGTTGAATGGGTTATATTAATAAAATCTAATTTATATTTTTTATTTTTCCCATTAATTGTAACTGAAGAATTCGGTTGGATTGTTTTTATTTTATTTCTTAAATGAATATCTTCATCATTTAAAATAGATTTTAAAACCTCATTTGTAAAAGGAGTTCCTAAGATATCTGCTTTATATCTATGTGATAAATAAGGTATTCCTCCAATATGGTCTAGATGGGCATGGCTTGGTATTATTGCTCTTACTTTTTTTCTTATTCCTAATTTATCTAAAATATTATCAGAAGGAATTGCCTTTATAGATTTTAATTTTTTTTCAGTATAAACTCTTTCTGCTTCTTCTAATGCTAATATTGGAGGGAGAAACAAACCACAATCAAAAATAACTGCATCTTCTCCTAAATCAACAACAGTCATATTTTTCCCTACTTCATTAAATCCGCCAACAGTATAAATATCCATCTTCTTTTTTATAATTATTAAAAAAGATTTGAATTTAAATATGTTTGGTAAGAATAAAATTTTGATTATAAAATTGTGTTTAGTTATCAATTAAAATTTTTCAATTCCTTTTTAGTATTTATTATCTTAACATTCCTCTTAAATAAGGTAATTTAGATTCTATAAATTTAATAATCTCTTTTTTATATTTTGTATTTAATGAAATTCCAATATAATTGGGTTTTCTCTTTATCATCAACCAGCCAATTTTATTTAATTCTTTTACTATTTTATCTAAATTAGGAAACCTTTTGAAATGTTCTAATCTATCATATTTTGCACCCCAATTCTTTTTTGAAAATGCTAGTTTAAACATTAATTCTGCTTTCTCTTTTTCCATTATTTAATCAATTATTTACATTATTTAAATGTTTCTTATTTTGATAGTTTAAATATCTTTAATAGAAATATTTAAATAGTCTATTTTATTAGGTAAAACATAAAAATGAAACAAAAAAATACCTCTGCATTTTTAGAATATTTTGGAGATACTCCAAAATTAAGATTTTTGAATTTCTTAATTGGAAATCATTTTTTTGATTTTAATATGACTGATATGGCAAGAGAATCTAATATTAGTTATAATTCTTTAATAAGTTTTTTTAATGAATTTTTAGAAAAAGGAATAATAACTAAAACAAGAAGGGTTGGAAAGTCAGATATGTATAAGATTAATATGAATAATCCTATTGCAAAAAAATTCTTGCAATTCGCTTGGTTTTTAACTAAACAAGATTTAGGAATTGAAAATTTTGAGCAAGAAAAAATATCCCAGTTTAATTAGTGTTTTGGTTGGTCTTTTTTATTTTTAGATGATAATTTATAGTATCAATTGATATTTAAGGTTATTATTTTATCTTACTAAATTATCTTCAGTATAATTCTTTAAGTATGATAATTCTCATATCTTTTCCATTTCAATAAAGTTTTTTAAGATAAATAAACAAATTAAATAATAAAAGAAATGAAAAAGTTAATATATACATAAATATTTCTGATCTAAAGGCAAAAAATGAAAAAACTAAAACCAAGCCACAGAGAAAAGAAAAGATATTTATTAATTAAAGGCAAAGATGCTAATAAAGAAGCAATTGATAATGTTTTATTGGATTTTTTAGGTATCTTAAATTATGCAGAAGCATCTCCAGTGTTTTTAATAAAAAATAAAAATTTGGTATTAACAATTAACAGAGACTTTGTAGATAAAATAAGAGCAAGTTTTTTATTAAGTGACAAGGATTTGAATGTTGTAAAAGTAAGTGGAAGTTTGAAAGGATTAAGTAAATAAAGAGATTATAAAAAATGATAATTAAATCAATTATATCAGGATTTTTAGTAAAAATAATAACAGGTTTTGATGATACAATTACACAAGTTCCTTTAATTTCAAATATTACAAAGACAAGAAAAGGAAAATTGTCTTTTATGTTAGGCATTTTTTTAGCAGTTAGTTTTGCAATTGTCCTTTCATTTTTGTTTGCTAGTATTTTAAAAAGTTTTAGATATTATCATATTATTGCTGCAGGATTAATATTTTTCTTAGCATTTGCAATTGGTTTTAATTTGTTTTTACCAAAATCAAAAGAAAAAACAAAAAATAAAATAAAAAAAGCAACAAGACCAATTTCTAATAAAAGAATTCTTGAATTAATAGGTATTGGATTTATTGCTGCATTTATAACTGTTATTGATGATAGTATTGCATATTCTTCTTTATTTTTAGCAGTAGAATTAAATTTATTTGTTGTTTTTGGGATATATCTTGCATTATTTTTAGAATTAGTAATGATTTTATATTTTTCAAAACAAATATCAAAAATAAAATATAAAAAACAAATCTCAGTTAGTGGATTAATTATTTTAGGATTATTGATTTTATTTGAAGTTATTTAAATTTTCAAAAAATTTATAAAGAATCCCTTTAAATAAATTTATGCAAAAAAATTATTTTGATATGAATGGGAATTTAATAAAAGAAGGAACTTATGCAGATGATAAAGGAAATGTGTTTTATTTTCAAAGAGAAAATGTGAGCTTACCTTTTTGCGGGGAATTTCAGAGAATCAAAGGTTATTCTTTTTGTTATGGAAAATTAGTCTGCACAACATTTAGCAGAGAACAAACTACTTTTTTCAAACCTGCTTGCAATGGTTATAGAGAAATAACCAAAAGATTAGAAGATAGTTTAAAATCAAAAAGAATTATTTAGAATAAATAGAATTAATAAGTTTTAAATAATCTAGTTTATTATTAAATATATGTGGTTGTTAATTTCAATATTAATTGTAATAATTTTATTAGGCGTAGTAGCATTATTAGTTGCTAAGAAAAAACCTGAAAAAGATTATTATTCTTTATTTATTATTGGTGTTGTATGGGTTCCTTTTGGAATTATTATGATGTTTTTAGAACCTGATTATTTTTTAGGGACTTTATTTTTTCTTTTAGGATGGTGTTATTTTGTTATTGGAATTTTAAATAAAGATAAATGGAAGAAAAAATCTTATTTAATTAAAAACAAATTTTGGAGAAATTTAATTATTATTTTATTAGGATTGGGTGTTTTAGTGGGATTAGTTGCTTACATGATTTTAAGGTAATTGAATAATTTTTTAAATCATCTGGATTTTTTTAAATAATCTCTAACTTGAGATTTAAAATTCTTTTTAGAAAATCTTTTTTTTGTTAAATCTGAATTTGATTTTAACTGGCTTTCAATTAATTCTTTTTGCTGTTTGAAAATTTCTGGATTTTTTTTAAGTTCCTCTGCATAAAATTCTACATAATCCAAATCAGTTTTAGGTTTATTTTTCATTTTTCCTGTTTAATAATTAATTCATATTCTTTAAATTTTTCTTTATTTAATATTTCAGAGAAAAATATTCTTAGATGTTTTGCATCTGCAATATCTTTTTTTCCATTTAAAATAATTTCTTTGTATAATATTTCAAATTCTATTGGAGGAATATTAAATTCAAAATCTTTTATTTTAATTTTCTGGGGATGTGTTAATTCAAAATATTTTGCTGGTTTTGATTCATCAACTAAAATAAATTCTATATTTGGGAATATTTCTTCTTCTCTTGCAAATCTTATATTATCTCCTTTTTCAACATAACTCCATATTTCTTCAAGAGAATCTCCCTGATAACACCAGAAATGATTTTTAAATAAGTCCTGCAATAATAATGAAAATTTATGTTTATCCATCTTTGGAACAAGGCAATCTACATCTTCTGTTCCTCTTGTTCTTCCTGTGGAAATACTCACAAATCCACTAACAATAAGATAAGATGTATGTCTTTTTAAAACATCTAAAAAATCTTTTACAAATAAGTCTAGTTTATTTAAATCTCTATTTATAATAATTGTATTGTTTTTAATATAATAGGTTTTATTTTCAGAATCCATTTTATTATAATGTTGATATATTATTTAATCTTTATGCATTTAAATAAATTTAAATATTGTAAAAACATATATGATTATGGCTAAAAAAAATAAAAAAGAAAAACCAGGTGCATTATTTATTCCTGCAGGTGTTTTATTAGGAATGGGCTTAGGATTTTTATATAATCATTTAGTAGCTGGACTTTTTATTGGGCTTGGTTTGGGATTTGTTTTATTTGCAATAAGTGAATTAATAAAAAGATAATAAACAATATAAATTAATAAAAAGAGTGTATTCTTAATAAAAATATGAAAAAGTTAGTAATCGGGGGTTTAGTTTTATTAGCTATTGGTTCAAACGGGGTTTTTAATAATTTAAAAAAATTAAAAAAAGATAAAGAAATATATCAAAAATCTTTAGATAATCCTGCTTTTCTATATGAAACTCCTCAAAACAAAATAGAAAGAGAACTTCATGATATAACAATTAATCATCCTTCTATGATTAAATCAAGAAAAGAAAGATTAAGAAAAAATGTTTTATATGATAAAATAAATATTGGATTTTATAGTCTTATTGGATTGTCTGGAATTTTATTAGGAATTTCTGGATTTAGAAATAACACTGATAACCGCCCTGATAAAGACCCATGGATAGATGAATATGGCTTTCCTATTCAACCTCCTTATTAATAAAATTTAAAAAACATATTATCTTAAAATGATTATGATAAAAGCTTTGATGATTGTTTTAATAATTCTTGTTTTTATTGGGATTTTTCTTGTGTTTTATTTTTATGATGATGAAAATAATTTAGATGGTGGTGTTGGTTGTCAAGAAGATGCTAAAGTATGTGGTGATGGAACAATTGTTTATAGAATTCCTCCTAATTGTGAATTTGAAAAATGTCCAGATGAAGAAAATATAACTAATAAACAAAATAATAATCAAGATAATGAGTGTGTTGAATTAGGATGTCCAGAAAATACTTTATATGTTGGTTCAAAAAATTCTGATAAGTTTTATGAATGTAAATGTGGATGGGCAAAATACATTGATAAAAATAATCTTGTGTGTTTTAAAAGCAAACAAGATGCCTTAGATGATAATCGGGTTGAGAGTGAGTGTTAAAATGAGAAAAAGAAAATTAACTAAACTTGAAAGAATTGTAAAGGGAATTTCTCAAATTGGAAAATATGCAGGTTTTAGTGCAATTGTAATGAGCCTTGGATGCATTCCTCAAAAACGTTTCTCTGTTTCAGGAGATGGAAGATACTTAGCAATACCTATTGACCAAAATTTAGAAATTAATCTTGAAAAAGCAGAAAGAGTTTTGCTATATGATATAGAAAAAAATATAATTGTTTTTTCGCAGGAGAATCTTGGTGAGGCTATGTGGATGAATAATAATGACCATCAAATTGTTTTTGATCAGGGAAATAATGGAAAAAAATTAGTTATATTATCTAAAGAAAGAAGAATTGAATTGCCTGAAAGGGGTTTTGCTGATATGTCTGATGATGGAAGATTTTTAGTATACAGCCAGTTTCAATATAAACCTGATTCTCATGAAATTTCTGAGATTAATTTAATAACAAGAGATTTAATAACAGAGGATGAAAGAAGATTTGAATTAGAAGGTGTTTTTCCTGTTTTTTCTCCTGATTCAAACCATCTTCTTTTTTTAGAATACAAAAGAATGCAAAATCCTGATGAAAATTATTTTGATTTGAGTGTAATGAATTTAAAAACACTGAAAAGAAGAGCAATTGAAAAATTATCAGATGCAGAAATACTTTTTTTTAATCCTCCAGGATGGATAAATAATCAAGAGTTTATTTTTTCAAGAGAACCCAACATTCCTGGAGAAGATATAGAAATAATGCTTGGAAATATTAATGGAAATTTAGAAACAATAACTGATAATGATATAAATGAGACAGATATAATAGGAGATGAATATAAAAGAATTTTTTATAATGATTCTCAGGGTTCTCATATGATTTATAATGGAAAAGAAAGAACTTTAGGATTTTTTATATTTAATTCCCAAATTGTAAATAATACTCTATTTTATGTTGAAATGAATGAGGGTTCAGATGATTTATTTAAAACTCATCTTAAGTCAATTCCTACAAACAGAGTTAATGACCCAAATATGGCAGTAGATTTAAGCAAAAGAATAAGATATCATTTATTAAAAAGTGAATTTGAAAATAATCTAGAGCCTAATAATCCTTATTTTGATTATTTTAATTCTCTTAATAAAGAAATGCAAGAAAAGTAATTAAAAGATAAACTTAATAAAAAACCAAAAGTGTTAAAACCTTGTGATTTTTAGTAAAAACATGGAAACTTCAAGAATAATAATAAGTATAATTCTTTTTGTAATTGGATTAATTTTTATTTTTAATAATAAGAATATTGGTAAAGGAGCATATAAGTTTTATAGATGGTTTTATACTGAAAAAAGATTAAAAATCATGTTTAGGATTGTTGGAATATTTCTTGTTATAATTAGTATTATTTTGTTATTTGTTAAATAAAGATAACCGAAAAGATTAAAATATTATGGGAAAAACATGATAATATTTTGAGGTTTTTGTAATCCACCTTTAGTACGATAACCCCTTTAGTAAAAAATTTTTAATCGTATTCAGATATTTTTCTAGGCCCTAAATTAGTTCCAAGAACTTTATTGTAATTTTCTATTGAGGCATTTGTTGTTGCACTTACCACTGCCCAACTTAAGCTCGGTTCTGAACCCCATGTTTTCACTTTGTAAGGTACCTTGTTCCCTATCTCTTTTTGTGTCTGATCCAATATTTTATCTAAAATTCCCCCAGTTCCAAATTCATTTCTTTTAAAAAATTTTAATATTGCTGTTTCATTTAAGAGTCCAAATGACTCTATGGGAGTCATATCCAATTCACCTCTGTGTCCTAACAAAAATTCCCAAAAAATCTCACCCAATTCCTTATGAGGATTAGAGCTATATTTTCGATTATTTTTACTCATATTTTTCTTTAAATAAAACTATGTTAAAAACTTTTATGCTCTATAATATATATAAAGGATTATTTTATGAAAACATTAGATAATTATCACACTTTTATGAAAGTTATTAAAATATTATGGGAAAAACATGATAATATTTTGAGGTTTTTTGTTATTTCCTTGCAATTTTCCGTAAATGCAAAAAGTAAGCCTTATTTTCTTCTACTATTAATTTATTTTTCAGCAACCATAATCATTTCCTTACTTTCCGGTGTGAATCTTTCTCCATTAAATGAACCATAAAAGTCAACTTTACTAAAACCTGCTTGTCTAGCCATTTCATCAAACTCTTCTCTTGTGTAAATTCTAACACTATATGGTGTTAAAGTTTTAGCATCTGTTCCATCTTCTATTCTCCATAGACCATTAATTCTCTTTGTCCTTTCATCATATTCTTCTTCAATTACTAAACTCCCTCCATTTTGCAATTTCCTTTTTTCAGTTAATCTATAGTGTCCAGAATTAATCATTTCTGGGCTAACGTCCGTATGAAGAAGCAATTTTCCATGTCTCTCCTCACTTAATGAATCATAAAAAGATTGCATTGTTTCTTTATTCTCTTCATCAGTAAAAAACCCAAAAGAGTAAAACATATTAATTAACCCATCAAAATGATTTCTCCATTTTGAATCTTCAGGTTTTAGATGAGTAAGTTTCTGTCTATTAGGTAAATAGAAAGATTCTTCAGGCAACATAAGAGTTCTCATATCTCTTTTTTCAAAATTTGGTTTTCTAAAGGCAGGTAATGAAGCAAGTTCTCTTTTTGCGGTTTCTTTTGCTATTTTCAAGAACTCTTCATTAATATCATTTCCATTTACAAAATACCCTCTCTTTGCTAGTTCTATGCTGTGCCTTCCATATCCACAAGGTACATCAAGAATCCAAGCATTTTCTCGGGGATTAAGCAATTTTAAAACTCCATCAACCTCTCTTTTAGTTCTCTCTTCCAAAGTTTCACTTTTTTCAGGTAGGTAGCCCTCAACACTGTCATCCCCAATAAGGTATCCACTACCAAAAAACCCTCCTTGGTTATTCCACCATTCTTGATTGTCCTTATCTGTCATTTTATAGTCACTCTATAGTGGTGTTGTAAAAGGAGGGTATATATTATATTGCCGTCGCTTTTAGGCGACAGCTTTATATAGTTAATATTTATTCTTTATTTATGTTACAAGAACTTATTCAATATGGACTATCTGAACCTGAAGCAAACACATATTTAATTTGCTTAAAAACAGGACAGGCAACAGCAAATAGAATAGCAGAATTAGCAGATTCTCCAAGAAGTACCATCTATGATATACTTGAAAGATTAAAAAATCTTGGTCTTATTAGCACATGCATAATAGACAATAAAACAAATTTCATAGCTAATTCTCCAGAGACTCTTTTAGTTCTATTAAATGAAAAGAAAGATTCAATAAAAAAGGTTTTGCCAGATTTAGATAAAATGTATAAGCAAGTGGGCGAAAAACCAAAAGCAGAAGTTTTTCAAGGAAAGACTGCCATTCTTAAATTATTTGATGAAATCTTATCAAATGCTAAAGAACTCTATGTTGTAGGAAGCCAAGGAAATGCTTTAGAAAAGATAGGTTATCATCCAGAAAAGTTTAGAATCAGAAGATTAGAAAGAAAAATAAAAATCAAGCAAATTCTAGAGGATTCTAAAGAAGCTAGAAGCGTAGAGCCAGATAAGTACACAGAAGTTAGATTTCTAAAGTCTCTTTCAGATTCAAAAGAAGGAACATTTATTTTTGATGATTATGTTTACCATATAATCTTCCAATATGAAATTTCAGCTATAAAAATAAAATCAAAAGACCATGCAGATACTGTGAAAATATCCTTTAATGAGATGTGGAAATTAGCCAAAAAGTAGTCAAGTTTCTTTAACTTGAAGTTTAAAAAATCGTAAAATGTAATAAGGAAATTAATGAATATTCTAATAATAAATGGGCTATGATAATAACAAAACAAGGTCAAAAAATCATTGATTTTAAATGCTTTCATTTTAAATGTTGGCACAATTTTATTAGAAAAAATTTAGAGATGTTGGATAGGAATTAAAGATTCTCAGAAAATCAAAACATTTTTAAACCCTTTAATCATTTATGATTAGAGAAAATAAAAATAATCTGATTTCAAAGGAAGAATTTCTTTGATTATTTTCCTTGAAATTGAGATTGGTTGAAATATTGATAATAAAATAATATGGAAATACCAGATATGCAGAATCAAATAATGGGTTATGATAGAAGTGCAACTATGTTCTCTCCTGAAGGGCATGTTCTTCAAGTGGAATATGCAGAAAAAGCAGTGAGATTAGGAAAAGCAATTATTGGAATTAATTGTAAAGATGGTGTTTTAATTATTGCTGACAAAGGTAAAAAAGATGAATTAATAAAACCGGAATCTGCTGATAAAATTTATGAAATTGATGAACATATTATGGCTAGTGCAGCTGGAATTTTAAGTGATGCAAGAATTTTAATTGATGATGTTAGAGTTTTAGCTCAAAAACACAGAGTTACTTATGATTATCCTATTGATATTGAAACAGTTATAAGGGAAATATCTGATATTAAACAGCAATTTACACAGCATCCAGGAGTTAGACCTTTTGGTGTTGCATTAATTATTGGTGGAGTTTCAGAAGATGAATCAAAATTATATACTAGTGATATAACTGGAAATTATTTTGAATATCATGCAATTGCAATTGGTGAAAATGATAAAAAAATTAAAGATTTATTAATAAAAAAATATAAAAAAGATATGGATATTGAACAGGGAATTAAATTAGGATTAAATATTTTTAAAGAAGTTTTAGGAGATAATTTTAATATAAACAGATTTAATGTAGGATATATTAAAATAAAAGAAAAAAAATTAAAAAGATTGAAAACTGGAGATTTAAAATTATAAAATGACAGACACAACAGCGAGATTAAGAGTAGGGAAACTTGTTTTTGAAACAATGGTTGATTTAGATTCTGCTCTTAAATTAAAAAAAGGAGAACCAGTAGATATTAATGATGTTATAAGAGATACTGCAATTTACACTGATTTAAAAAAAGGAATGAGAGCAGGAAAAGATGAATTAGAAAATGCATTTAACACTGAAAATTTAAATGAAATTGTTGAAAAAATAATAAAAAAAGGAGAAATTGAAGTAACACAAGAACACAGAGATAAGGAAATAGAAAATAGGAAAAAGAAAATAATTGATTTCTTAACAAGAAATGCTATTGATGTAAGAACCAATAGGCCATTTACAGGAGATATTATTGAATCTGCATTAAAAGAAGCAGGAGTTAAAATTGATAATCAACCTGTAGATAAACAAATAAAAAGAATTACAGAAGAAATAACAAAAATAATTCCAATTAAAATTGAAACTAAAAAACTATCAATTGAAATTCCATCTCAACATACTGGAAAAGCTTATGGAATTTTACAAGAGTATAAAGAAAAAGAAACTTGGAAATCTAATGGAGATTTAGAAGTTATTATTAATATTCCAGTAGGATTACAAGAAGAATTTTATGATAAATTAAATTCAATAACACATGGTTCAGCAATAACCAAGGAAATAAAATGAGTAAAGAAGAAAGAAAAATAGTTGTTCCTGGAGAAATTATTATTAGTGGAGATGATTATCTTCCAGGTGATTTCACAAAAAAAGAAGGAAAAAATATAATTGCATTAAGATATGGATTAGGAGAAGAAAGAAACAGATTAGTTAAAGTTATTCCTCTTTCAGGAATTTTTGAACCAAGAAAAGGAAATAATGTTTTAGGAAGAGTTGAAGATTTAACATTCAGTGGATGGATTCTTGATATAGGTGCTCCTTATTCAGCATTTCTTCCAATGATGGAATCACCAAGATTTGTAAATAAAAACAATATGCAGGAATTTGCAAATATAGGAGATATGATTAATGTTAAAATTTTAAGTGTTAAAAGGAATAGTATTGACTTAACACTAAAATCAAAAGGATTAGGAAAATTAGAAGAGGGTAGGATTATAAAAATAAATTCAAATAAAGTTCCAAGAGTTATTGGAAAAGAAGGAAGTATGATTAATATGATTAAAGACAATACAAATACACAAATTATTGTTGGACAAAATGGATATATTTGGATTAAAGGAGATGATGAAGGAGAGCAAAAAGCAATAGACTCAATTTATTTAATTGCAAAAGAATCAACATCATCAGGATTAACAGATATTATTGAAAAATTTTTAAAGGAGAAAACAAAATGAAAACATTAATCTGTCCATATACTGAAAATTGCCAGATGTATCAAAACTGGATTAAACAAACAAAAGATAATAGATTAAATGTAATAACTGAAGATGAAAGAATTAATAATACTATTGATTCAATATATTCCTGTTTAGCAATAACAGCAATTCAAGATTCTACTTCAGAAGGCGGAATTATGTTAGGAGATTTAGAAAAAAGATTACCAAATCAAGAAAATATTAATACATCAGATTGTGCATTTATTAAATCATTAAACTTATTATCAACAATAAAATATAGATTAAAATGACATACACAAAAAGAATAGATGGAAGAAAATTTGATGAATTAAGAAAAGTAAATGCAAAAGTTGGAATTATTCCAAATGCAGATGGTTCTGCATTATTTTCATTTGGAGATACTGTTGCAATTGCAGCTGTTTATGGACCTAAAATATTACATCCTCAACATTTACAAAAACCAGATACAGGCATTTTAAGATGCAGTTATAGTTTATTGCCTTTTTCAGTAAGTGAAAGAGCAAGACCTGGACCAAGCAGAAGAAGCAAAGAAATAGGAAAAATAACAGAATGGGCATTATCAAAAGTTATTGATTTAAAAAGATTCCCAGGAACTGTTATTGATATTGAAATAATGATTCTACAAGCTAATGCATCAAC
>Ga0272442_10001993_pt1 | contig 30171 bp, 43 predicted proteins | sample SSMForm2O_FD_200262 | JGI IMG/M metagenome (GOLD analysis project Ga0272442, IMG submission 200262) | Marine sediment archaeal communities from Little Sippewissett salt marsh, Falmouth, MA, United States - SSM-Form-2O | ecosystem: Environmental > Aquatic > Marine > Wetlands > Sediment ...
TTAAACCCCTCCATCCAATTTAAAAAAGTTTCTATTTATGACAAAGTTTAAAAACTTAGGATTTAAAACTTATGAATTATGGACCTAACTTTAATTCAAGATAAAGATTTTGAAGAAAAATTAAATATTCAAACTAAGAAAATATCAATTATAAAAGAAGAAAATTCATATCAATTAAGAAAAAAACTAAAAAAAGAATCTATTGTTTTAGCTGGAAATGATAAACTAAATAGATTTATAACTGAAAACAAAAAAGTGTCAATGATTCTAAGTCCAGAAATAAAAAGAAAAAAGGATTTTATGCATTCAAGAGATTCTGGTTTAAACCAAGTTTTATGTAAATTATTAGCAAAAAATAACATTTCTGTAGGTTTTTCATTTTCTTTAATATTAAATTCTAATAATAAAGCTTCTTTGCTTGGAAAAATGCAACAAAATGTTAAATTATGTAGAAAATACAAAGTTAAAATGAGAATTGCCTCTTTTGCTCAAAATAAATGGGAATTTAGAAGTGAAGATTCTTTAATTTCTTTTGGAAAAATTATTGGTATGAAACCTAATGAAGTTGAAAAAGCATTAAACTGATTCCAACATAGCATTAACAGAATGTTCTAATGAATCTCTATCTGCTGATATTCTTTCAGCAAGAGCAAGCATGTCCCCTAATTTTTCTTCACTATACTGAAATATTTTTTGTTCATTATACCTAACATTTTTGTTAGGAAATAAAGTACTATCCTGTACCTGATCGCTTAATAGTATATTAAGTTCTTCAATCCACACTGGATTGTCAGTAACTAAAAAAGTACTCCTAATTCCACCAAACATTATTTGCGGGTTATTAGGTCTAAATAGGATTTTTCTTTTATCTGGGATATAAAAACCTTCATAATAATTAGACCATTCAGCAGGACCATCACGTTTATGTTCTTCCCTTTTAAAATACAAAACTTTCATAAATTTCGGAAAGAAAACTATTATTTAAACTTTATGGTAGTAACTAACAATTTCTATTCTAAAAATAGCTATTTTTCCGAAAGGTTTATATATTACCTCGTCGATAATTAATATATATTATATATTTTAAAATGGATGATGAAGTAAAAGTTAATTTTCTAAGGCCTATGTTGGTTTTGAAAACCAGAGATAATTATAAGGCACCTTATCATAAAAATAAATATCTAACTATTAAAAAAAAGAATGTAGTAAATCAAACAGTCCTTAAAAAATATCTTAAAGATTTTGTAAAATTCTGGAGTAATGGTACTTATGATATTCAATACTTGTATTCAGAAGGCCAAGGATATATGGGAAATGCCATTTATGCTACTTTTTTTAGATTTGATGTAAGAGATGGTAAAATAACTAAAGTATGGAAAACTAATCCCTATTCCAAAAAAGAGTATCCTATTTGGCAATACTTTAAGAAAGGTAGAAAAAAACCAGTAAGAAAAAAGAAAAAAACTAAAAAAAGGAAATTAATTAAAAGAAAAATTAAGAAAAAAGCAAAAAGAACAAAAAAACGAACTTCTAAAAGAAAAACTAGAAAAAAGAAAAGAAAATAGAAAGCTTTATAAAGCCTATTTCTAACATAACTTTGTCGTGAAAATAAAGATGGAGAAAATTCCTTCTTTTTAAAAAAATGAAAAGATTATTGCCTTCATTAAAAGAAAAAACAAGATATATTGTGTTTCAGATCATTTCTGAAAAAAAAATGAACTTTTTAATAATTGAAAAAGTAATAAAAGAAGCTATTTTATCTTTTATTGGGCAATTAGGAGTTTCTAAAGCAAATCCAATTATATTAAAAGATTGCTGGAATCAAGAAAAACAAAAAGGAGTGATAAAAATAAATCACAAATTTATTGATGAAATAAAAATGTCTTTAGCATTAATAAAGAATATAAATAATACTAAAGCTATTGTTGACTGTATAGGAGTTTCTGGCATATTAAATAAAGCTAAAAAAAAGTACATGGAGGTTTAAAAAAATGCAACCAACAATGTCACATCAAGCAATGGGTTATGATAGAACTAGTACAATGTTTAGCCCAGATGGTAGACTTTTACAAGTTGAGTACGCTAAAAAAACAGTTAAACAAGGAACATCTGCATTAGGATTAGTTTGTAAAGATGGTGTTCTTTTAGTAGCAGATAAAAGGATTTTAGATAAGCTAATGGTTCCAAAATCAGTTGAAAAAGTATTCCAAGTTGATGAACATTTGGCAGCAACTGCATCTGGAATATTAAGTGATGGAAGAATTTTAATTGAAAAAGCACAGGTTTTAGCACAACAACATAGAGTAACATATGATGAACCAATAGACACACACTCATTAGTAAAAGAAATTTGTAATATTAAACAAGCTTACACACAATATGGCGGTGCAAGACCATTTGGAGTTTCTCTATTGTTTGCCGGTGTAGATGGATCAGCTAATTTATTTGTAACAGATCCAACAGGAATTTATTTTGAATACAAAGCAACAGCAATTGGAGAAGCAGAGGATGAATTAAAAGAAATACTTACTAAGCAATATAAGGAAAATATGACTATTGCCGATGGAATAAAATTAAGTATAGATGCTCTTAAAAAGGTTCTTGGAAAGGAATTTAGTATAGATAGAATAGATGGAGTTTACATAACAAAAGATAAAGCAAAATTCCATAGGTTAACAAAAGATTCAATTAAAAAATTCTTAAAAGGAAAATGACAAGTATAGAAAATTCAGTTATAGCTAGATTAAAAAAACAAGGGAATAATTTTGAAATATTAGTCGACTTAGAAAAAGCTCTTGCATTTAAAGAAGGAAAATCTCCTTTAAAAGAAGTTTTAACAACCGAGGATGTATTTAAAGATGTAAAAAAAGGGTTACACGCTTCTGAAACAGAAATGCAGGATATTTTTAAAACGAATGACAAAAAGAAAATCGCAGAAATAATCATCCAACAAGGAGAAATACAGTTAACAGCAGAACATAAAAATAAACTTAGAGAAGAAAAAAAGAAAAAAATAATTAATTTAATAGTAAGAAACGCAGTTGATCCAAAAAACAATATTCCTCATCCACCACAGAGGATAGAAGCTGCCTTAGAAGAAGCAAAAGTTAAAATAGACGAATTTAAATCAGCAGAAAAACAAATACAAGATATAATTAAACAAATATCTTCTGTTTTGCCAATTAGTTATGAAAAAAGACAGATAGCAATAGATATTCCTGCTCAATTCTCAGGACAAAGTTATCACATATTAAAACAATATGCAAAAATAATTAGAGATAATTGGAAATCAGATGGTAATTTATCAGTTATTATAGAAGTTCCTGCTGGTATGCAAAATGATTTATTTGATGCTTTAAATAAATTAACACATGGTCACATAGAATCTAAGATTCTAGGTAACAAATAGGAGGAAAAAAATGAGTAGAGTATTAATTAAAGATCGAGAAATAGTTGTTCCTGGCGAAGAACTTATTGTGGGTATGGATTACCTGCCTGCAGGAGCAGCTTTTAGAGAGAAAGATAAAATTATTGCTAATTCTATAGGATTAGCTAATGTTGGTAATCGTTTAATTAGAGTTATCCCTCTTTCTGGAAAATATGTTCCTAAAGCAGGAGATACTATTATTGGACAAATAGCAGATATTGGGTTAAGTGGATGGAGAGTAGATATTGGTTGGTCTTTTGAAGCTAATATATCTATGAAAGACGGTAGCACAGATTTTATTGAAAGAGGATCAGATTTAACACAATATTATAATTATGGCGATTACGTAGTTGCTAAAATATTAAAAGTTGTTGGTCCAAAAATAATCGATTTAACTATGAAAGGTCCGGGTTTAAGGAAATTAAATGATGGAAAAATAATAAAGGTTAATTCTTCTAAAGTACCAAGAATTATTGGTAAGGCTGGAAGTATGATTCATTTAATAAAAGAAAAAACCGGTTGTAATATAATGGTAGGTCAAAATGGAAAAGTTTGGATTTCTGGTAAAGAACCAGGAAATGTTATTCTTACAATAAAAGCAATAAGAAAAATAGAAGAACTTTCTCATATACAAGGACTTACGGACAAAATTAAAGAATTTTTAGAAGGTGAGAAAAAATGACATATACAAAAAGATTTGACGGAAGAAAATTTGATCAACTAAGACCTATTGAAGCCAAAGTAGGTGTAGTTAAAAGAGCAAATGGATCAGCTATGTTTAAAATAGGAGATACAATTGCAATTGCAGCAGTTTATGGTCCTAGAAAATTATATCCTAGTTTTCTTCAAGAACAACAACAAGCAAAATTAAGATGCCTATATGATATGGTTAGCTTTTCTGTTACAGATAGGAAAAGACCTGGCCCATCAAGAAGGTCTACTGAGATTTCAATGGTTACTGAACAAGCTTTACTACCTATTTTAGATTTAAGTAAATATCCTGGCTCTGTAGTTGATGTGTTTATTTATATACTTCAAGCAGATGCAGGAACAAGATGTGCAGGAATATGTGCAGCATCAATGGCTTTAGCAGATGCGGGGATACCTATGAAAGATCTTGTAGTTGCGATTAGCGCAGGAAAAATTGGGGGAAAAATATGTTTAGATTTAAATAAAGAAGAAGAAGATCATCCAGAAGGAGCTACAGATATTCCTATTGCAATTTTACCTAGAGAAGGAAAGATTTCACTTCTTCAACTAGATGGAAATATTAAAAGAGAAGAACTTATTGAAGCAATTAATTTAGTTAAGAAAGGATCACAAGAAGTTTATGACATTCAAAAACAAGCATTAAAGCAGAAATACGGAGGAAAAAAATGAAAGATTATATTAAATCCCTCATCGAAAAAGATTTAAGGTCAGATGAAAGAAAACTTCTTGAATGGAGAAAACCAATTAAAGTAGAAATTGGTGTTTCTAAAAAAGCAGAAGGTTCTGCAAAGGTAACTATAGGAGAAACAGAAGTAATAGCAGGAATTAAAATGAATGTTGGCGAACCTTATACAGATAGTCCAGATAAAGGAGTTTTAATTACTGGCGCAGAATTATTGCCTTTAAGCTCACCAGATTTTAATCCTGGACCTCCAGATCAACAAACAATTGAACTAGCAAGAGTTGTTGATAGAGGCATTAGAGAATCTGGAATGATTGATACCACAAAACTTTGCATTAAGAAAGGAGAATTAGTGTGGACTGTATTTTTAGATATTTATACAATAAATGATGCAGGTAATTTAATAGATGCTTCTGCATTAGCAGCAGTAGCTGCATTAAAAAATTGTGTATTTCCTAAACTAGAAAAAGATAAAGTTAAATTCGGAGAATTTACTAAAAATAAGTTACCCACAAAACAGGAACCTATCACATGCACAGTTTACAAAATTGATAACAAATTTTTAATAGATCCGACAACAGAAGAAGAAAAAATTGCTGATGCTAGATTAAGTATTGCTATAGATGAAAAAGGAAATATTAATGCAATGCAAAAAGGCGGATTAATTGCATTAACAGTAGAAGAAATCGATGAAATGATAAAAATAGCTTTAGATAAAATAAAAGAATTAAGGAAGGTATTAAAATGAAGTACACCAAATACGAGATTGCTAGAATAATTGGAGCAAGAGCATTACAAATTTCAATGGGAGCTCCCCTTTTATTAAAATTGGGGGAAAAAGATTTAACAAAAATAAACTTTAATCCAATCGAAATAGCAAAATTGGAGTTTAATAAAGGTGTTTTACCAATAACAATTAGAAGGCCAATGCCTGAAAAAGTGGAAGATTAATCTTCTTTTTTATTCTTTTTTACATAAATCTTTATAAATATTCTGTTCTTCTCGCAAGAGATGATAATTAAAAAAATAATTGCCAAAAAAATAAAAAATTCTAAAAGAGAAGATACAATAAAAGTATTTATAATAACCGACAAAAGCAAAGGTTTTGCTTCTGCCCCCTATGATCAAGAAACAAAATATGCAAATAACCAATTATCACAAAATATAGATGAAACAATAAAAACAATTCAAAATTTTAAAGATTTAATTGGTTTAGAAATTAATTCATATGAAGATTTAAACAAAATAGAAGAAATATTAAAAAAATATGATCATTCAGAAAACTGGAAAAATCTTGGGGGCAATGTTCTTTTAGCTTTACAATTAGCTGCCTTAAATGCTTTAGGAAATCCTTGGGAAATAATAAATCCAAACTCAAAAAAAGTTCCAAGACCCATAGGTATTTGTATTGCAGGAAATAAAACATCTTTAGCCAGAAACCCTCCAGATTTTGAGGAGTTTTTAATATTTTCTCTAAACTGTCATGATATAGACCAGGCTATTTATGCCAATCAGAGAGTCTACAACTTAATGAGAAAATATATAAGAAAATATGATAAAAATTTTAATTATGAAATTGGTTTTAATGGAGGTTGGGCAACAAATTTAAGTAATTTAGAAATTATAAATCTATTAAGTAAAATTACAAAATACGTTTCTAGCGAAACTGATTTTGATGTAGATATTGGAATTAATTTAAATGCAGATAATTTATTTGACGGAAAAAAATACAATTATAAAAATTATTCAAAAGAAGAAAAACAAAAATCCTTTTCTAAAAAAGAACAAATAGATTTTGTTCTAGAATTAATTAAAAAACATAATATAAAATATATAGAGAATCCCTTAGAATCAGAAGATTTTAAAGGATATGGAGAATTATTAAAAAAAGAAAAAAATTGTTTTATAGTTGGAAACAATTTAATTTCTACTAATATAAGTAAATTAGAAAAAGCAATAAAAGAAAAAGCAATTAATTCTGTTATTATTAAACCAAACCAAATTTCTTCTCTAATTCAATTAAAAGAGTTTATAGAATTAGCTAAGAAAAACAATATTTTTCCAATTATTTCATCTAGTGAACAAGAAACCTCAGATACTTCAATTTCACATTTAGCTTCTGGTTTTGAACTTCCATTGTTAAAAACTGGAATTTATGGTAATGAAAGAACCTCTAAATTAGATGAAATTAAAAAAATCAGAAAACAAATAAAACTAAAACTTTATAAATAAATATAATGTAAAACTAAATGGAGGTGAAAATAATGGCAAGAAGAGATAACATTATTTTAGACATGAAAAATAATTATCAAGAAATTAGAAGATTAAGGATAAAAATACTAGATGAACTTAACAAAGTAGCTGGATTTGAGCTTAAACCCAACAAAAGAGGAAATCAATGGTTAAAAATTCATAAATCATTCGAAAATATTGCTGGTTTAGCAAAGCAAGGGTCTAAAAAAGCCGCAATAAATAATAGACTTAGGATGGATGCTTCCTTAGACTAATTTTTAAAAATATTTATAAATAATAAATTATAAAATATTAATATGAAAAAAAGAGGCATTGGCTTAGCTTTTGGAGGAGGTTCTGTAAAAGGTTTTGCCCATATAGGGGTTCTAAAAGTTTTAGAAAAAAATAATATAAAAATATCTCATATTGCTGGAACTAGCATTGGTGCAGCTGTTGGAGCAATTTATTCTGCGGGTTATAAAGCAAAAGAACTTGAAGATTTTGTTTTAGATATTGACTGGCCAGAAATGATTGATATTTCTTTTCCACCAAAAGAAGGTCTTTTACAAGGAAAAGAGCTTGAGAAAGTACTTAAAAATGTTTTAAAAAACAAAACTTTCAAAAAACTAAAAATCCCTTTTGCAGCTACAGCAGTTAATTTAATTTCTGGAGAAACTCTTATTTTTAATCAAGGAAATGTAGCAAAAGCAGTTAGAGCAAGTATTTCTTATCCTGGTTTCTTTGTTCCAGTTCATTATAAAAATATGTTACTAATTGATGGAGGAATATTAACTCCAATTCCTGTAAACGCAGCAAGGAAAATAGGAGCAAAAAAAGTTCTCGCAGTTGATTTAAAACAAAAAAGAAAAGAAAATGTTTTCTTAAATATGTTTAAAGAATATCCAAATGAAAAAGATTCTTTTAAAAAAGAATTTAAACAAATAATTTTTCAACAAGAATTAGAAGAAATAAATCATTATCTAAAAGAAAAGAAAATCAAACTACCTTTTTATGTTAAAATACTTTTAAGATCAAGTAAAATTAGAGGTATGGTTACTAAAAAAGTAAAAATACCAGATATAATAAGGATACTTTTTAGATCTGTTCAAGTAATGGGAGATAAATTATCTGCCCATAGCTTAAAAGAAGCAGATATTATTATTAAACCAAAACTTAAAAAAATTAATTATTTAGAATTTGATAAGATTCCTTACATAATAAAATCAGGAGAAAAAACAGCACAACAAAATATAAGAAAAATTAAAAAATTAATAAAATAATTCTGTCGCTATTTTAAAGTGAATAGTTAGTACCAAAAAGTTTATAAAGCAAAAAATTGAATTTTAAGTATATTTTAGACAATTAAAAGGAGGTGAAAGGATGGTTGTAGGCGTTGCTGAAACTGGGCAAATGATTATCAGTCCATTATATACATTGTGGCTTGGATTAATTAATATTCTACCAGGAATTGTCGCTGCAATTATAGTTTTAATCATCGGTTGGTTCATAGCTATGATTTTGGGCCACGTTGTCAGAGTTATCTTAGAAAAACTAAGAGTTGACAAAAAGATGAGAGAAGCTCACTTAACAAAAGCAATTGGTCATATGCATGTACCAGCAATTTTAGGAGAAATTACAAAGTGGTATATCTTTATAATTTTCTTACAAGTTGCTGTTGACTTACTAAGCTTAGGAACATTAACTAGCTTATTAGATTCTTTTGTTAGATGGGTACCTAACCTAATCGCAGCTTTGTTAATCTTATTATTTGGTATGGTATTGATACACTTTGTTGAACTAAAGATCAAAGAGCACAGTAAAGTTAAAGGTGTACATTCTGTTGCAGGAATAATTAAAGCTGTTTTAATAATTATGTTAGTGATAATAGCTTTAAAACAAATTGGATTAGAAGTGTCAATATTGGAAAACACATTCCTATTAATTGTTGGAGCATTCGCAGTAGGTATTGCTCTTGCACTAGGAATAAGTTTAGGTTTAGGAATGAAAGATCCAGCTGCAAAATGGTTTAAGGACTGGAAGAAAAACTTTTAATTATTTTTTTCTTTTATTTTTTTGCAATTCTCCACATTATATTAAAATAATTTTTAAAAGAATTAGAAACATCTTTTCCTTCAATAAGAAAGCCAATTGGTTCTAAAGACTTGATTAAATAAATAATTTATTATCAAAACCTTTATAAATAGTCTTTTTTCTCAACTTTCCATGGAAGAAGAATCATTTTTAGTACCTTTAGAAGAATATCTCAAAGTAGGTTTACATATTGGTACAAAGTTTAAAACAAAAGACATGGCTCCTTTTATATACAAAGTAAGACCAGATGGATTATCTGTTCTTAATGTTCAAGAAATAGATAAAAGAATAAAATTAGCTGCTAATTTTTTAAGTCAATATCAACCAGAAGATATTTTAGTTGTTTGCAGAAGAGAAAATGGTTGGAAAGCAGTTAATATTTTCTCAAATCTAACCGGAATTAAATCTTTTACAGGGAGATATCCTCCTGGAGTCTTAACAAATCCAGCATTAGATAATTTCATTGAAACAAAACTAATATTAGTAGTAGATCCTTGGCCAGATAAAAATGCAATTGGAGATGCAGCAAAACTAGGAATACCAGTAATTGCTCTTTGTGATACAAATAATGATTGTAAAAATATAGATTTAGTTGTTCCATGTAATAATAAAGGTAAAAAAAGTCTTGGTTTATTATTTTGGATTCTTGCTAAAGAATATCTTATTGCCCATAAAAAAATAAAAAATGAAACAGAAATGTCTCAATCAATTGAAGACTTTACAGCTGAGTAATCTATTCCTCTTCCTCTTTTTCTTCTAAATCCAAAGCATCATTATAACCAAGCATGAATCCTTCTTCTTCAGGTGTAATCTCATCATCGTCAACAGCTTCCCCTATAAATTCCTCATCATAGAGATTTTGTTCTTGATCACGAGTTTTCATATTTTTTTGTGCGACAATACTTTATTTAAATATTATCCATATTCAATATATACCATCTATATTTTTCTATCAACAAAAACCTTATAAATAAGTTATTTCAAAATTATAAATAAATGATATCTATTATCAGTTATTCTAGTAATAAAGCAAAAAAAACAAGTTTAAACAGTTTAAATCCTATCAGAGAAACTTCTTGGATTGATATTTCAAATACTAATGAAAAAGAATTAAAACAAATTTATGATAAGTTTGGGATTAGTATGTCCCATCTAAGAAATTGTCTTAAAAAAAGAGAACTCCCTCATTTAGTAAATACAACAAAATATTCATTAATAGTTTTTGCTTCACCAGATAATAGTCATACTTCTCCATTAGGCATTTTTGTTTCTAAAAGATATATTTTAACAATTCATTTTAAAAAAATAAATTCTTTAGAAGAACTTAAAAAAACAATACTAAAAAAAGAAGATAAGAATCTTTTAAAGTCTGGCTCACATTTCTTAGCGCACAAAATAATGTTCGAAATACTAAAAGATTATGGAGAAAATATAACAAAAATAGAAGATGAAATAGATAGATTAGAGAATAAAGTTTTTAAAAATGCTTCAGAAAATGAGGTTCAAAATGTTTTTTCATTAAAAAGAAAACTTTTATTTTTTAGGAGATCGTTAGCAGGAAATCACGGAGTTGTTTTAGATTTACAAAAAGAAACTTCAAGTTTTATGCCAGTAAAAATTTATAGTAATTTTACTTTTTTATATCATGAAGTAAGTCAGATAATTAGTGATGTAGATTTATGCAGAGAAAGATTAACACAAATAATGGATATGTATATGTCCTGCGTATCAAATAAGATGAATGACGCTATGAAATCTTTTACTGTTGTAGCATCTTTAATATTAATTCCAACCCTACTAAGTGGTATTTGGGGAATGAACTTTATGAAAATACCTTGGTATCACAACACTTATGGATTTTATTTTCCAATAATTTTAATGATAGCTTCTGTTATTATAATGTTAATTTTCTTTAGATTAAAGAAATGGATATAAAAAACCAATCTTTGCTATAGCGACAATTTTATTAAGGATTATATCTTTCAAAATAAATAATGGATTTAAGAAAACCTATTTTTGATGGACAGTTTTATTCTGCAGATTTTCAAGAATTAGATGAACAAATAAAAAATTCTTTCTTTGATAAAAATGGTCCAGGAGATTTACCAATAACAAAAAGAAGTAAAAAAATATTTGGTATTGTTTCACCTCATGCAGGATATTCTTTTTCAGGACCTTGTATGGCTTGGGCTTATAAAGAAATAGCAGAATCAGAATTCCCAGAAACATATATTATTTTAGGAACAAGTCATTCTGGTTTTAATGGAACTTTATTAAAAAACTATCAAACTCCTTTCGGAACATTAAAAACAGATAAATATTTAGGTCAGCAATTAATCAAAGAATTGCCTTTTTTCCAAGAAAATGAATTAGCTCATAGAACAGAACATTCTATTGAAGTTCAATTACCTTTCTTACAATTTGTATCTAGAGAAAATCTAAAAAATTTACAAATCTTACCCATAATAATTAATTATAAATTAGACCAAATTCAAGAATTAGTTGAAGTTTTATCAAAAACAGATAGAAAAATAAGCATAATAGTTAGTTCTGATTTCACACATTTTGGTCCAAATTATGGTTTTACACCATTCAAATTTAATATTAAAGATAGTTTATATAATTTAGATAAACAAGCAATTAGTTTCATTGAAAAACTAGATGATAAAGGATTTTTAGAATTTATACAAAATAAAAAAGCTACAATCTGTGGTTGGAAATCAATAGTTACAGCAATAAAATTAGTTAAAATTTTAGGATGTAAAAAAGCTAGATTACTTCAATATTACACTTCAGGAGATATAGTTAATGATTATGAGAACGCAGTAGGTTATGGTTCTTTAGTTTTTGAATAAATTAAAAAGGAGTTCTAGGACTTAATAACCAAGTAGCTGTAGTCACTAAATTAGGCCATAACCAAGAAACTAACCGAATTAATAACCAAGCTATAACAAACTGTAAAATCCAAGCAAAAAAAGCTTTAATCCAACCTAATTCAAACATTACATTATAAATTATTAAAAGCGCAAGGAAAACAATTATTGGAACTAAAAAATCCCATAATAAACCAATTAAAAAACTTCTTAACAAAACAATAACAATAGCAGCACCAAGATTAACTAAGATTATTTTTAAAATAGAAGCTCTCCCACCTAAAAATTTAACAGCTATTAATAATGGTACAGTAGAAATAGCTAAAACAACAATATAAATTAATATGCTCCATAATAATTCTAATGCCATAATCTTATTTAGTAAAGCTTATATAAATAACTTTTGGATTAAATAAAAGAGCAATTTATATTTATATTAGTTAAAAAAGGTATTTTTTAAAGATAATTAATACAGTTAATTTTAAATATAGGTTATAACAAGTATATTTGGAATTAAATGACCAGAAAGTTATTAATCGGATTATTGCTTGTTTTTGCAGCTTTGATAATAACTGGTTGTACAGCTAAAAATTGTCCAGAATGTAAAGGGCGTTGGGATACAGGGATGTTAGATATTGATTTATATCAAGCAGCTCAAAATATTAATAATGAAGATGAGTTTTTCTTTGAATATTGGATTAGTAATTACGGCGATGTAGAAGCAAAAGATATTATTGTAAAATGTAAAGTTATTGATGAAGACCTAAACACATTAATTGAAGTTGAAGGGAATTATGGAAATTTAGCTTCTAGAAGTATGCAATTAGGTTCTTTATCTACAGATGTTACTCCGGAATATATTGCGTTACCCTATGACGCTTTGGTAAATTATGGTTGTATGGTAACAAGCTGTACTAATTGCGAAATATTAATACAAAGAATACCAGACGCATTAACAGGCTTTTAAGATAAAACAACAAAAAGGTATATTAAAAAGTATTATAAATAAATAGCTTTCTATATAATCTTATGAAAAAGAAAATTAAATTCTGTCCTAAATGTTTTAGTACTAAAATAAAACCAGATTTATCCGCCAGAGCAATTGGCAGAGGCTCAATCTTCAACCAGTACACATGTCTTAATTGTGGTTATACAGAAATCTTCTTTCCTGAAGCTACAGAAGAAGAATACAAAAAGCTTAAAAAGCAACAAAAAACAAAATCAACTCATGAAAATAGAGATCCACAAAGGAAATCTAATCATAGCAAATAATGCAAAGCTCTGTAAAAATTTCTTCTTTAAAGCAAAAGGATTAATGTTTACCAAACCCTTATCAAATGGCTCAGCTTTAATCTTAGAATCTCCTACACAAGGGATTTTAGACACAACAATACATATGATGTTTGTTTTTTATCCTTTAAATATAGTTTGGCTTAATTCAAATAAAGTAGTAGTAGATATACAAAAAAAAGTTAAACCATTTAAACCCTGGCTCAGTCCTAAAAAACCAGCAAAATATGTTTTAGAACTTCCTTGCTCTACAAATTGTATAAAAATAGGAGATAAATTAGAATTTAAACAGAAAGGTATATAAACTAAATAAAAAAAGATTTTTCTTATGGATATTAAATTATGTAGTGTAGGTGGTTATAGTGAAGTAGGAAAAAACTGCACAGCAATAAAAGTTGATAATGAAGCAATTATTTTAGATATGGGCTTTTTCTTACCAAAATTAATTTCTTATGAAGAAGAAGGAGGACACAGAAAAAATCTTACACCAAAGGGTTTAATCAAACTAGGAGCCATACCAGATGACACAGTTATTTCTTCTTGGAAAAATAAAGTAAAAGCAATAGCGTCAACTCATTGTCATTTAGATCATATTGGAGCAATTCCTTATTTAAGCAATAAATATAATGCACCAATTTTAGGAACACCTTATACTCTAGAAGTTCTAAAAACAATGCTTAGAGATGATAAATTAAAAATTAAAAATGATCTTAAAACTCTAAATTCTGGATCAAAGTTTAAAATCAGCAAAAATTTAGAAATAGAATTTATTAACATGACACATTCAACTTTACAAACAGTAATGATTGCTTTACATACTCCAAAAGGAGTTATTTTATATGCTAATGATTTTAAATTTGATAATTATCCTGTTTTAGGAAAAAAACCAGATTATGAAAGACTAGAAAAAATAGCAGATCAAGGAGTTTTAGCTTTAGTTGTTGATTCTCTTTATTCTGATGCTAGAAGAAAAACTCCAAGTGAAAAAGTTGCTAGAGAAATGCTAAAAGACGTTTTACTTGGAACTGATAATTCAGATCATATTATTATTGCTACTTCCTTTGCAAGCCATTTAGCTAGATTAAGAAGCATGATAGATTTTGGAAAAAAATTAGGAAGAGAAATAATATTTATGGGAAGAAGCTTAGGAAAATATTCTTTTGCTGCTGAAAATATAAATTTAGTTAATTATTCAAAAGAAGTCAAAATTCTTAGTTGGAGAAGACAAATAGAAAACCAATTAAAGAAAATAAAAACAAAAAATCGTCATAATTATATGTTAGTTGTTACTGGAAATCAAGCAGAGCCAGGAAGTATATTAACAAGATTAGCTAATAATGATTTACCTTTTAAATTCTTACCAGAAGATCATGTAATCTTTTCATGTAGAACAATACCCGAAGAAAAAAATATTGCTAATAGAGCATTATTAGAAAGAAAATTACATCAGAAAAAAGCAAGAGTTTTTACAGATATTCATGTTTCAGGACATTGTGGTCGTGAAGATTTAAGAGATTTAATTAATATGGTTGAACCTAAGCATATTATTCCTGCTCATGGAGATATCAAAAAAACATCTGCTTTAGCTGAATTGGCAGTAGAAATGGATTATAAAGAAGGTAAAAATGTTCATATAATGCATGATGGAAAGGCTATTGATCTAAAGTAAAAACCTTTTTATATTTGAAATTCTTTAATTTTATATATGAAAAAAATAGGGGTATTTACTATAATTTTTTTAATCTTATTTATTCATATTTCTCAAGCAGAAACTTTACATCCAATATACAAACAAGAAGTAAAGGAGATAATTCCTTGTACTCCAGAAGGTGCGGAAATAGAACAAGAAGAAAAGATAAGAGCAGTAGGAACTGCTTCTTATTATTATGGTACTGGCTTAATAGCTAAAGAAGAAAATAATGAATTATCTTATTATCATACAGATAATCTAGGAAGTTTAAGAGTAGTAACAGATAAAGATGGAAAAGTAAAAGAAGCTAATACATTTCTTCCATATGGAGAAGCTCTAGATAATTCAGAAGAAACCTTTACTTTTACTGGAAAAGAACTAGATTCTTCTTCTGGATTACAATATTTTGGAGCAAGATATTATGATCCTTCTATTGGAAGATTTATTACTGTAGATCCAATTGGAGATGGAATCAATTGGTATTCTTATGCTAATAATAATCCCTTGAAATTTGTAGATCCTAGTGGTACTAGTGCTGATACTTCAGATATGCCTTCTCCTGGTTCAGGAGCTGAATCAATTAGCACACCAGATGATAGACCAATATATTATATGGAACCTGTAGTAGTAACTGCTGAAAGACCAGATCGAGACAAAACTCCTTCAGAGAGATATAATAATTGGGTTAATAATCTTGATCATATTCCTTCACCTGAAGAACAAGATTTAGCTTTAAACCTTCTATTAGGATATAACAGCTATCGTGAAACAGGCCATACTATTTATATTGGGGCCATGACTTTTGTTAGTTTTGTTGAATTAGGAATGACAATCTCTGATGCAGTAATTAATGCTAAATATCCTGCAGTTAGTTGGTATAAAAATGTTAAAAATGCTTATTATATCGAAGAAGATGGAATAAAATATTCATATAAAACTAAAAGAAGCGGAAGAACTTTGCTTGAACAAATAAGAAGAAGGCGTATTCCTAAAAAAGAGATTAGAGAAGCAATATATTCTTCTCAGAGTCAATCATATGTAAGTCAAAAAAGTGGATCTCGTGTTTTTATACATGAATTATCTGAACCAATAGTTCATCATAGAAACCACGGAGGGGGGGCATTAACAGAATATTTAATATTAATACAAAATAAAGATGAAGTTGTTGTAAGTATAAGAAATTATAATCTTGCGGAATTAAAAGATTTTATTAAAAAAGAAGCAATTGTACACAGAAATTAACTAATAAATTATATCTTCATATTAGCTATTTCTTTTATTTTTTTTTCTAGCTCTCGTTCGATTGTATCACCCTCTCTTTCATTAACCTCTTCAAGCGTCAAATAAAAAGCAAATATATCTCTATCAGGAGGAACTTCAACATCATAATCTGGAAGACCCTGTATTGTTGAACAAATATCCATTGCAGCCCCATAAAAAAAAGAATCCAATTCTTTAGTAGAATACCTTCTACATAATGCAACTAATTTTTGCCTAGGAGCAGTTTTATTTGATTCAATCATTTTATTTTGATAATAATTAAACCTTTATAAACCTTACTATTTGTTGTCTTTAATAAGTAGTTAAATAATAACAGAAACTTTTAAAATCAAGTTAAATTTTAAGATAAATATGAAAAAAGAGTATAAACCTTATATTTTACCTATTTTTACTATTATAGCATTTACAATTTATTTAGTTTTTACATCAGGAAATCCTTCTCTAAACCCAATAACAGGTTTAGCTGTAGCTAACAATCAAGAAAGAGTAGATATTGAGATTAAATTAACACTTGATCCAGATTATAAAGAAAATTATAATATAGAAGTAGAATTAGATGATAAATCAGAAATAATGACAATTGAAAAATTTAAAAAAATAAGTAAAAGAAGTGAAATAGAAAATAATTTAATTATATATTATGCAGATTTAAGTGATTTTGGTTTAGGAATAACAGATAAAGCAGAAGAACATTTTCTTAAAATAAAAATTAAAAATGGTGAAGAAATAATTTCGGAGAGTGAGCAAATTGTCAGGTCCAGCTGAAGGAAAACATAAAATAAAAATTAATTCTTATGTTCATGAAAAAGGAAAAGCTAAAGCAAGAATAACTCATATAGATTTAGAAGGAGATATATCTAAAATTATTAAACCAGGAGAAACAACTTTTGTAAAAGGAAAGCCTGGAGGAGTTTTCATTGCTTTAAAAAAAGAGATGATAAAAAGAGCTGAAAGATTAATAAAGAAAAAGTAATCTTTTTTTCACAATAATACTTAATAATAACTTCCTATTCTTATTATGGATGAAATTCGCTCACATGGCTGATTGTCATATAGGTGGTTGGCATGATCCAAAATTAAGACAATTAGGAATAGATTCATTTAGAAAAGCTATAGATATTTGCTTACAAGAACACGTTGCTTTTGTTCTAATTGCAGGAGATTTATTTAACACAGCTTTGCCTTCTATAGATTTAATAAAAGAAACAGCTTCTATTTTAAACAAATTAAAAGAACATGATATAGAATGTTATATTATTCCTGGAAGTCATGATTTCTCTCCATCTGGAAAAACTATGTTAGATGTTTTAGAAAAAGCGGGTTTAGTTCATAATGTGGTTAGATTTAAAGATAATAAATTAATCTTTACAGAAGATAAAACAGGTGTAAAAATAACAGGAATAATGGGTTTAAAAGCAGGACTAGAAAAAGAAAAATATAAAGTTTTAAACAAAGAAGAATTAGCAAATGAACCGGGATTTAAAATATTCATGTTTCATACTGGAATAGATGAATTTAAACCTAAAGATTTAGAGAAAGTTGAGATGCAATCCATAGTTTCTTTACCAAAAAATTTTAATTATTATGCAGGGGGCCATATTCATTATATTTTTAATCAAAAAAAAGAAAATTATGGATTAATAGTTTATCCCGGCGCATTATTTCCAAATAATTTTTCAGAATTAGAAAAATATCATCACGGAAGTTTTTTTATAATAAATGACCAATTAGAAACTAAACAAATTGAAGTCAAATTAAAAGAAGTTGTTAAATTTGATATAAATGTGGATAATTTATCTGCTCATGAAGCAGAGGTTAAAATTCTTTCAGAATTAAACCAGGAAGTAACAGATAAAATAGTACTTTTAAGAATCTCAGGAGTTTTAGAATCAGGCAAGATTTCTGATATAAATTTTAAAGTTATTTTAGATAAATTAAAATCAGCTTACACTATTTTAAAAAATACAAATAAACTGACAACAAAAGAAATTCAAGAGTTAGAAATAGAAACTGGAAATGTAGATGATGTAGAATCAAAATTAATTCAGAAACAAGAAGATAAAACTTATTCAGAAGAATTAATTAAACATTTAATGGAAATTCTTTCTTTAGAAAAAAATGAGGGTGAGAAAAAATATGATTTTGAAAATAGATTAGAAAAAGAAGTTGTAAAAGTTTTAAATTTGGAGGGATGTTATAATGCCAGATGAATTAGCTATACGTGAAGAATATGTAAGACAAGAAGCAAGAAAAATCATTGATGGAATAAAAGATCCTGCACATGATTGGGCACACACAGTAAGAGTTAAAGTAGACAGTTTAACAATCGGAGAAACAATAGGAGCAGATCCAATGGAAACAAAATTAATTGTTTGGGGACATGATATAGGTTATGGAGAACAATTAAGTACACATGGAGAAACAAGACATGAAGATTTTTCTGCAGTTCTTTATGAACCCATACTAAAAAGAGCAGGATACGGAAATGATTTAATTCAAAGGGTTTTATATGGAATAAGAAATCATACATATTCTATATGTCCCAATCCAACTTCTCCTGAACTTATGGCAGTACAAGATGCAGATAGGATAGATACTATAGGCATTATTGGTATATTTAGGGCAGCTGCATATTCTACATTTTTAAAAAGAGAATTATTTGATCAAGAAGATCCATTTGCTATAAAAAGAGAAAGAGATTCAGAAGCATACGCTTTAGATGATATTTTATTAAGAAGTGATAAAATAATAGAAAAACTTCATACCCTCAAGGGAAAAGAAATATTTGCAAGAAGATTAGAATTTATGAGAGACACAATAGAAATACTAAGATTAGCATTAGGACCTTATATACATGCTACTTAAAAAAATAAAACTGGAAAATATTAGAAGTTATTTAAATGAAGAAATTATTTTTCCAGAAGGTTCTGTTTTACTCAGCGGAAATATTGGATGTGGAAAATCAACTATCCTCTTAGCAATAGATTTTGTTTTATTTGGCTTAACAAGAAATATCTTAACCGGTCCTGCTTTATTAAGAAATGGCAAAGATAAAGGATCGGTAGAACTTCACTTTTTAATTAATGAAAAAAATATAATAATAAAAAGAAGCTTAAAAAGAACTTCAGATTCAGTTGTTCAAGACACAGGATTCATAATTGTAAATGATATTAAAAAAGATCTTTCTGCAACAGAATTAAAACAATTTATTTTAGATATATTAAATTATCCAAAAGAACTTCTAACTAAATCAAAATCATTAATCTACAGATATACAGTTTATACACCCCAAGAAGAAATGAAACAAATCCTTTTGGGGGATAAAGATATAAGATTGGATACATTAAGAAAAGTATTTGGAATAGATAAATATAAAAGAATAATAGAAAACACTCAAATATTTATATCAAAATTAAAAGAAAAAAGAAAAGAATTCTTAGGGAGAATAGAAGATTTAGAAAGAAAAAAAGCAGAAAAAGAATCAAAAATAAGAAGATCAAGAGAAATTGAAGAGCAAAAACAAGCTTTACAACCAATTATATCAAAATTAAAAAGAAGTTTATCAAATAAACAATTAGAATTAGTTAAATTTGAACAAAATATCAAATTGTATAATGAAATAAAAAAAGATTTAGAATTTACTGATTCACAAATAAAAGAAAAAGAAAGAAAAGTTGAACAAACTACTAACCAAATCACAGAAAACAAAGAAAAATTAGATAGATTATACTCAGAATTACAAACTATTAAAGAATTAGATCAGTTAAAATTAGATAAATTAAAATCAGAAATAGAATCTCTAGAAAGAAGAGATAAAGAAATCATTGCAAAATTATCAGAATTTAATTCAAAAATACAAGAAAGCAAAAAATTAATGCAAAAGATTTTAGAACTAGAAAATTGCCCAACATGTAAACAAAAGGTAAATGATGAACATAAAAAACATATAAGAGAAATAGAATATGCTAAAATAAAACAATTAGAAGAGAGCTCTCAACTTTATAAAAATAATCAAGAAGATATTCAAAAAAAATTACCCAATTTAAAACAAGACTTAGAAGATATGAAGAAAATAGAACAAGAAATTAAACTAAATAAATTAAAAAAAGAAAATTTTAATGAAAAAAAACTTTTCTTAGAAAATTTAACTCAAGAAAAAAATAAATTGGACCAAGAAATAAATAATTTAAAAATAAAAAAAGAAACACTTCAAATAAGATTAAATGATTTAAAAGATGTTGAAGAGCAATATAAAAAACTAAAGAAAGATTTTGAATATTTACAAGAAAATCTTAAAAAAGAGGAAATAAAAGAAGCAACTTTATTAAAAGAAAAACAAGATATTGAACTACAAATAGATCAATTAACCAAAGAAATATTAGATAAATTAAAAATTAAAGAGAACATTTCTCATTTAATTAAAATCCAAGAATATCTTCAAGGAAATTTTACAGAATTAATGAAAACTATGGAAAAACAAATAATGTTAAGAGTTCACAATGATTTCAACGAATTATTTAAAAAATGGTTTGATATTTTAATAGAAAACGAAAACCTTCAAGTTAATTTGGACCAGGAATTTTCACCAAAAATACAACAAGCTGGTTATGATATAGATTATCTTCATCTTTCAGGAGGAGAAAAAACAGCAGCAGCACTTTCATATAGACTTGCTTTAAATCAAGTAATTAATAATTTAATGTCAGATATAAAAACAAGAGATTTACTTATTTTAGATGAGCCAACAGATGGATTTTCAGATGAACAACTAGATAGAATGAAATTAGTTTTAGATGAATTAAATATAAAACAAGTCGTAATTGTAAGTCATGAAAGTAAAATTGAGAGTTTTGTTGATAATGTTATAAAATTAGAAAAAGTAGAGCATGTAAGTAAAGTTAACTAGATTTTTTGTAGTTTTTTGACCAACCTTCAGGAAAATAAGAATGGTGGATACCTCTCCTAAAGTAATCTTCAAATCCTCTTCTTTCTAATGAGGCCCTTACTTGCCTTTCAAAATTGTCTGCTTGACCCTCGCAATGTTTCCCCAACATAACTTCATAAGCAGTAACAGGATCATGCGCTTTTTCAAAATAAGCTAAAGCAATTTCTAACCTTTGTGCTCTAGTTGGCGCATCTAAATCAACTTCAATTCCAAATCTTTCTCTGGCTTCTCTAAGTTTAGCTAAAACATAATCGTCAATAGGTAAAACTTCCCCATCAAAAATTAGCCTTCCCCAATCATCCTCATCATGAAAATGAGAAATAGGTATCAAAGCACCATATTCATCAACTTTATATATAACCATCTTAAAGTTAATTATAAGAAAAAGTATTTAAACCTTTTGTAAAAATTTTATATTTTTATCATTATTAAAAAATTATTGAAAAATAATGGAGCATGTTAACAAAGTTTTATAACATCATTTTGTACAAAATCTCTTAATTCATCATCAAAATTAATCATAAACCCTAGGAAATATACTCCAAATATATCCCCAATTTCAGGATTATTAACTAAAGGTCCATAAGTATCTAAAAAAGAAGCAAGTTCTTCAGAATACCTTTTTAAAATTTCAATATTTCTTTCAGAAGTATCCTTTATTGCTTTAGAAAGTGCCAAAGTTATTTCAGTTTCAACTTTTCTAGGAAATTGAAATTTAGGATTTATTGAAAATCCATTATAAACACCAGTATCAAAAAACCCTCCAGATTCAAGTAAAGCATCTAATCCATCTATACCTTCCACTAATGTTCTAATACCTGCATTAGATTGACCTTTAATTGTAATCTCTAAATAATTTCCTCTTGTTCTTTCTACTGATAATAATCCTCCCTTTTCTCTTCCAGAATAACATCTAAAACCTTCACTCTGCATTTTAGATATAATACCTTCATAAATTTCTAGAACAGAAGCTATATCTTCATAAGTTAATCTAGGTCCGCTTCTAACCAAATCTAAATTTCCAAATCCTGTTTTTTGAAAAGGCATTTTTAATCTAAAAATTGGAAAATATGTTTATTTATAAGTCTTTTCTTCTAAAAATCAGAAGGATCAATTTCCTCTATAAATCTCCAATCTAATCCTCTCTTCAAAAAAGGATATATTCCCCCTAAAGAATCAGGCCATGGATCCCAATGAATACTAACACTATTGTTATCTTTAACCCAATAAGGTGTTTTTAAAGAACCTCGTGTTCCTTCAGGAATAAAATAATCTTCACCCTCAACTCTTAATTCCAAATCTCTTATTGAAACAACTTCGCTACCTTTTGGATACATGGGTCTTGAAAGATTTTTTTCACTAAAATTAAATTTATTTGGGATTTCATCTTTTTCCATTTTTAAAATAGGTAATTCCGATAAATTTTTAAGTTTTTTGAAAAACTATATAAATTCAGAATTAATACTTTTTAATATGGCAAAGATTATCAAATTCAATGAAATAAAAACAAAAGAAATAATAAAAGAAATAAAAAAAGGATCAATTTTTATCTACCCTACTGACACAATTTATGGTTTAGGTTGTAATGCTTTAAAAAAAGAATCTGTTCAAAAAATAAGAAACATTAAAAAATCCAACAAACCTTTCTCAGTTATTGTACCAAATAAACAATGGGTTTATAAAAATCTTAAAGTAAATAATAAAGATTATATTAAAAAATTGCCTGGACCATACACATTCATATTTAAAAGAAAAAAGAAAGTAATTCCTAAAGAAGTAACAACAGGATTAAAAACATTAGGTATAAGAATTCCAAATCACCCATTTACTAATATTATTAAATCAGCAAAAGTTCCTTTTATAACAACATCTGTTAATATAACTAAAAAAAGATATTTAAGAGAAATAAAAAAAATTCCAAGAAATATAGCAAAACAAGTAGACTTCATAATTGATGCTGGTCCTTTAATTAAACACCCAAGCACAATAATAGATTTAACAGATAATATAGCAAAAATCATAAAAAGATAGGGGGCTGTGGGCTAGTTTGGTCTATGCTTCAAGCTCGGGGTTTCCTAGAGATTGGCAAACTGCCATAACTATGAACAGGAAAGCTTGCGACCCGGATTCAAATTCCGGCAGCCCCATTTTAGAATAAAAGAAAAAGAAAAAACAAATAAAAAATTTAAAAATTATCTCTTTTTTCTTTTTTTTACTTTTTTTCTTGCCATATTATCACCCCTTTCTCATTTTAAAAAAATTAAAAAATTAAAAAAAATTAAAGCCAATCATTATATCTACAGCATTATTTTTTCTTTTTTCTTCCCTTTTTCTTTCCAGGCATTTTAAGGCACCTCTTTAAAATTTTTGTTTAATAATCTTCGTCCCCATCATCACCAGAGTCATCATCTTCTTCATCTAAATCTTCGTCATCAGATTCATTTAGTTTCCATATATATTTCATTCTAGCACCTCCTAATATTTCATCAAATACTGCTAGAAAATCAAGGGTCATATCACACAAAAACAGAATTAATTAGCTTAAATACTTTTCTCTATTCTAAAAGATATATCACAATAATCATCAAAAAGCTTAAATATTTCCACACTATTTCATACTTAGGTGAAAATCTTGAAGAAAAAATATTTGCTGTTCTTAATAACCTTACTTTTAGTTAGTCAGGTTTATGCAAGCGGGTTTGATGTTGAAGTAACTCCTATTAAAAATGTCTTGTTATTTGAAGAAGATGAAGCTTCTTTTCAAGTAAAAATCACAAATTATGCAGATTATAATGATCGATTTATTTTCTCCACATTAGATGTAGATTGGGATGTTTATATTGATCCTCTTTCTGTTTCAGCAGACAGCACCAATACAGGAAAAATAATAATAAAACCAGCAAAAAATAAAACAGGTGATTTTGGAGTTTTAGTAGGAATAAGCTCAGCAGAAAATATTTCAAACACAGAAAATCAAATATTTAAAGTTGCTATATTAGATTACAGTAATATAATAGAAACTACATTAAAAGTACCAGATAATATTAATCCAAACAAAAAAGCTTTATTCACATTAAAAGCAATAAATAATCATAATATTCAATTAGATAATTTAAAAGTTACCTTAGAAAGTGATTTTTTTAGTGAATCAGAAGAATTTAATTTAATGCCTTATGAAACTAAGAATTTTGATTTTATATTAGATTTTGAAGGAAGTATAGAAGAAGGAACCTATCCTATTTACACAAAAGTATCTTATGAAAATGAACCAGCATTTAGTGTTCAAGATGAAATGCTTTTAGGATATTTCCCAGATGTTTCAGAAATAAAAACTCCAGAAACTGGTTTCTTAATTAAAAGTAAAGAAATAATAAAAAAAAATGAAGGTAATGTAATTAGTCATGAAACACACATTGAACAGGTTTCAATAATTGAAAAAATATTTACAACTACCAATCCAAAACCAGATTCAATTATAAAAGAAGATGGAGAATATATTTTAACTTGGTCTTTTGATTTACAACCTAATGAAGTAAAAAGTATTTATATTGAAACAAGTTACAGAACATTCACTTTAGTTTTAATTATATTAATAATATTAATTTGGATATTAATTTCTTTATTTAAGAAGGATATTTCTATACAAAAGAAGGTTATAACAATAAAACAAGGAAAAGAAGGCAGTAGTATTAAAATGCAGTTAATCCTTAAAAATCATAGCAATTCAACTTTCAAGAATGTAAGAATATTAGACTCTGTTATTAATGTTGTTGAAAGACCTTCAGAATTTGGAACCTTACATCCTGATAAAATAATGAAAGGGGCAAAAGGATATAAATTACTGTGGAATATCCAAGAACTTAAACCAAAAGAAGAAAGAATTTTTTCATATAAAGCAAAATCAAAAATCTATGTAATTGGAAAATTAATTATTCCAAGAGCTGTTTTAAGATACAAAAAGAAAAATCTAACAAGAGTAATTAAATCAAATAAAATAAATTTATTTTCCTAAGGAGGGATGAAAAATGAGTAGAAAAGGATGGACTTTAACCGGAATAATAGCTGCTGGAACAATTATAACAGCAAGTTTAATAGGAAGATTAGGAAATCAAGAAATAGTAGAGGAAACAAAACCCACACCTAAACCAAAACCAAAAGTAAGTGCACCAAAAATACCTAAAAAATATAGAGATATTGTAAATAGACCAACTGAAGAATTGGCTGGAGTTGGAACAGAAAATCCTCATGTAATAAAAATACCCAGAAAGTTTGTTAGATTTCCAGTAAGAGAAGGAGATGTTTTTTGGAATGTTTTTGAAGCTTATTGGAACAGAATGGGAGATCCTAGCATAAGTTTTGGTAATGCCTGGTCTGAGAGTAGAAGATATACAGAAGGAATTTTAGGAAGAAACTCAGATTTGATATATGCAGAAACTGATACACTTTATATGGTTTATCCAATAACTAAATAAGAAGAGCAAACTTTATAAATCTCTTTCTTTCTTTTATTTTTATAACCCGCCATAGCTCAGCGGTAGAGCGTTCGGCTGTAGATGATGTTCGACAAAGCAATAATTGCTCTGAATGAAAAACATTCAGTCGATCCCGGAAGGTCCCCGGTTCGAATCCGGGTGGCGGGACTCATATATTATTCTAGAGTATGGACTTACATCCCTCTAATTTGAAAGATATTTTGAGACACTTTCGATCTATATACTCCAGCACCTATTTTAGAAAGGTTTTTAAGTTTTTCTGACTTCTCAAATTAAAATGGATAGCGTGCATCTGAGAGCAACTGGAGACGATGTAAATCTTTACGAAATAGTTGGTCCTAGTTTTAATCACGCAATGGTATCCCTTCTTCCAGAAACAGAAGACGGTTGGGATTTCTCTGCTCTTGCACATGGAGCGTTTTTGATGCTCGGTTATTTAGGCGATGCCCAATCTAGAGCCAGACTAGCACAAATGGCTTATGAAGAAGCTAGAAGATTTGCTAGGATAACATCAGAAATTTTGGGACTAGGTGGGGAATTTGTTGATGAGGTTTCTGAGCCAGCAAGAACAAGATTAGAAGATTGCTCAGAATATCCTGCTGGAAAAAAGTATGTTTTACAAATAGTTTAAGAAATTCTATATAAAAACTAAGCTATCTAATAAGAAAGTTTATTAACAAACTTTTCTTTCTTACATATATATGACGAGACCTTTTTAGTTTCCATTGATTACTTCCTGTGGTTGAAGGTTTCTAAAGGGAGTTAAAACGGTAGATTTTTATATTTTCTTGTATTTCTTGGATTATGAAATTAGAAGATTTTTGGAACGAAAAAGGTTTTAGGCCTCTTTATGAGATAGAAAGAAATTTGCTTTCTACTATTACAGTAGAAGAAGCTAAAGGCCATTATTTGGAAAGATATGGTGAACCTTGTGATGTTTGTGCATCTAATGACAGTTCTCCTGAATCTAGTTGTTGGGGTAGTTGTGAGTGCCATCAGCCCAAACAAGTTTGGGTAGAAGAGAAACCTGCTGTGATAAAACCAGATCATCAAGCAAGGATAGAAGCAAGAGAAGAGTTAGATGAGATTAGTAGAGAATTAAGAGATCTTTATGGTTCATTAGGAAAATATCATTTCTTATTAAGAAAGCGTATTAGAAATGTTCTTTCTAATGTTTATAATTTGTTAGAATAGTTAACCTTTTAAACATTACAACATTTTTATTTTCTAAATTCCTAACAAAGTATAAATTCCTAAAACATAGGACAAACACAGATACTCTGGCGCAGGGATATATTTATATACTGAAAGAGTGAACAAAAAATCCATGCCCTGATGGTGTAGAGGCTAACATATGGCCCTGTCGAGGCCATGCCCCGAGTTCGATTCTCGGTCAGGGCGTTTATCCAATAATTTTATATAATATAATATTCTTTAGAATATTATGGAAAAAATAATTTTAGTAGATGCTTGGAAAACTTTGGTTACAAAAGAAGGTATATTCCAAGAGATGAAAGCAATGTTAGATTCTTTTCCAAATAAAAAAATAGTTCTTACTAACGCTAATGAAGAAGAATTAGTTAAGTATGGAATTGTTAATATGCCTTACGAAGTATTCTCATTATCTCATAATCCAAATAAAGAAAATCCAGAATATTATAAAAAATTACTTGAAAAATTTTCTCTAAAACCAGAAGATGTTATTTACTTTGAACATTCTAAAGGAGCAGTTGAATCTGCAAAATCTATAGGCATAAAAACTCTTTTTTATGATGAAGAAAAAAAAGATTTAGAAGAAGTAAGGGATTTTCTTCAAGAAAACTTGTAGGACATAAATTTAATTTTTCGTCGAAAACCGAAACATTTATATATCGCCTCTTTCTCCAAAAACTTCAGGAAACATTCTAAAAAACCAAAATGCATACTTATACCTATACAAATCACCCCAAAAACGTCCTAAAGTCGACGACATTTCTAGTTTTTTAAATAAGAATAACATTAACAAAGAGGGCAAACTATTGAAAAATGGAAGAAAATAAATTTAATATCATAAAACATGCCTTTGTACCTAAACATATAAAATTAAAAGAAGAGGAAAAACAAGAACTTCTTCAAAAATACAACGTATCTGATACTCAACTTCCAATGATTAAAAGATCAGATAAAGCTATTCAACATTTAGATCCAGAAATAGGAGAAGTCATAAAAATAATAAGAAAAAGTCCAACAAATGTTGAGACCGAATTTTATAGGGTTGTTGTACATGGTTAAAGATTATAAAACTTTGATAAAAAAATATTATGATGAACATTCTTTTGTAGAATCAAATATAAAATCTTTTAACAGATTTTTAGAAAAAGGGATGCAAAAAATTGTTAATGAAACCGGGGAAATTATTCCAACAATCATACCCCAAGAAGTTGAAAATTTTAAAATAAGATTAGGAAAAATTTGGGTAGAAAAACCAATTATAGTTGAAGCAGATGGATCAAAAAGAGATGTTTATCCAACCGAATGTAGATTAAGATCTTTAACTTATGCTTCTCCAATTAATTTGGAAGTTTCAGCACATATTAATAATGTTCAAAGAGAAAGCTTTACATCACACATTGGTGAAATGCCAATCATGCTTAAATCTAAATTCTGCCATCTAAATAATTTAAAAGAAGAGGAACTTATCAAACAAGGAGAAGATCCAAATGATCTTGGAGGTTATTTCATTTTAAATGGGAATGAAAGAGTTCTTGTAACTGTAGAAGATTTAGCATCTAATAAAGTATTTATCAAAAAAAATGATATAGGACCAAGTAAATTTACTGCAAAGTTATTTTCTGAAAGAGAAAGTTATAGAATTCCACACACTTTAGAACAAATGAAAGACGGAATTTTGTATTTATCATTTACAAGATTTAAAAGAGTTCCAATAATTGCAGTAATTAAAGCTATGGGTCTAATAAAAGACCAAGAAATAATGCAATTTATATCAAAAGAAAAGCATTATGATGATATTTTAGTAAATCTTTACCATAATGTTGAGTTAAAAACGCAAGAAGATGCTTTAGAATTTTTATCAAAAAAAATAGGATTCCCTCAAACCAAGGAAACTGGGTTTGAAAAAATACAAGAACAATTAGATAGATATTTATTACCTCATTTAGGAATCCTTCCAAAAGACCGTTCAGTAAAAGCTTATAATTTATGTAAATTAATTAAAAGATTCTTAATTGTTATTAACGAAGAAATTGATTTAAATGATAAAGATCATTATATGAATAAAAGATTGAAATTAAGTGGAGACTTATTAACTGATTTATTTAGAGTAAATTTAAGATCTTTAGTACAAGATATTCTTTATAATTTTCAAAGACTTGTCAAAAGAGGAAAATTTCAATCAATTAAAATTATTATTAGGGATCAATTATTAACTCAAAGATTAAAAAGTTCAATGGCTACAGGTAATTGGACTGGTGGAAGAAAAGGTATTAGTCAGAATATAGCAAGAACAAATGCTTTAGACACAACCTCCCATTTACAAAGAGTTGTTTCTTTATTAACTTCAAGCCAAGAAAATTTTGAAGCAAGAGCATTACATTCTTCTCATTGGGGTAGACTTTGTCCAATAGAAACTCCAGAAGGAACAGTCATTGGTTTAAGAAAAAATTTATCATTACTTTGTGAAATATCCCACGCTGAACCAAATGAAGAAAAAATTAAAAAAATATTAGAGGGAGCTGGTTTGAAATCTGTTGATTAAAATGACTGATGTATTCATTAATGAAATTTTTGTAGGATTTGTTGATAATCCAGAAAAGTTTATTGAAGAAGTTAAAAATCTAAGAAGAAAAAATGAAATATCTAGAGAATTAAATATTAATTATAATAAAGAATTTAGTGAAATACAAATAGAAACTTCTGGAGGTAGAGCAAGAAGACCTTTAATCATAGTTGAAAATGGTGTATCAAAATTAAAAGAAGAGCACATTAAAAAAATAAAATCAGGTGAATTAAGTTGGAAAGATTTAATTGATCAAAGTATAATAGAATATATTGATTCTTCTGAAGAAGAAAATACATTTATTGCTTTAAGAGAAGAAGAAATTACAAAAGAACATACTCATTTAGAAATAAGCCCAATTACTATTCTAGGTGTATTAACATCTTTAGTTCCTTACTCCAATTATGGAAGTTCTTCTAGGTTAATAAGGGGATCAAAAATACAGAAACAAGCTCTTGGTTTGTACGCTTCTAATTTTTTAATAAGAGTAGACAGTGATGCTAGCATTTTACATTATCCTCAAGTTCCTCTTGTTAAAAGCTTTATGCATGATATTATGAAATATGATAAACATCCTTCTGGACAAAATTTTACTATTGCTGTTATGAGTTATGAAGGATATAATATGCAGGATTCTGTTATTTTAAATAAAGGAAGTATAGAACGTGGATTAGCAAGATC
>Ga0272442_10001995_pt1 | contig 30155 bp, 22 predicted proteins | sample SSMForm2O_FD_200262 | JGI IMG/M metagenome (GOLD analysis project Ga0272442, IMG submission 200262) | Marine sediment archaeal communities from Little Sippewissett salt marsh, Falmouth, MA, United States - SSM-Form-2O | ecosystem: Environmental > Aquatic > Marine > Wetlands > Sediment ...
CCGCGAACAGTAAGCTTTATATAGAAGTGATATTATACCGGATTCTACTTTTAATATAAAGGAATAAGGAGGCAAAAGAAAAATATGATGACTGGACAACAGCCAATAATAGTATTAAAAGAAGGAACAAAAAGAGAAAGAGGAAAAGGCGCACAAGGCAACAACATCATGGCAGCAAGAGCTATATCTGATGCTGTAAAATCAACATTGGGTCCAAAAGGAATGGACAAAATGCTAGTAGACAGCATGGGAGATGTTGTTGTAACCAATGATGGAGCCACAATCCTCAAAGAAATAGATGTAGAACATCCAGCTGCTAAAATGATAGTAGAAGTAGCAAAAAGCCAGGACGAAGAATGCGGAGATGGAACTACAAGCGCAGTAGTACTCACAGGAGAACTACTGAAATGCGCTGGAGAACTGCTCGATCAGAACATACACCCAACCGTGATATGCGGTGGGTATAAACTCGCAGCAACAAAAGCAAAAGACGTCCTAAATAAACTGGCTATAAACATCAAACCCGGGGATAAAAAAACCCTTAGGAACATAGCTATGACATCAATGGCTAGTAAAGGAGCAAGTGCCGAAAAAGATACCCTTGCAGATGTAGTAGTAGACGCTGTAACCCGTGTAGCAGAAAAAACTGGTACAAAAACAACTGTTGACCTTGACAACATACAAATCCAGAAGAAACAAGGCGGCGGAATAGGAAACACAGAAATAATCAAAGGAATCATACTCGATAAAGAACGAGTACATGAGGGTATGCCAAAAACTGTTAAAAACGCAAAAATTGCACTAGTAAATGCAGCTCTTGAAGTCAAAAAAACCGAGGTTGATGCAAGAATACAAATAAACGACCCAACACAACTACAAGCATTCCTAGATGAAGAAGAAGGAATGATCAAAAAAATGGTCGAAAAAATAAAGAAAAGCGGAGCAAGCGTACTTATCTGTCAGAAAGGAATAGACGACATAGCACAACACTTCCTAGCCAAGGATGGAATATACTCAGTACGACGCGCCAAAAAATCAGACATGGAGAAACTAGCTAAAGCCACCGGTGCAAAAATAGTTGCAAACCTAGATGGACTCACCTCAAAAGATCTCGGAAACGCAGGATCCGTAGCAGAGAATAAAATCGGCGAAGACAAAATGACCTTTGTAACAGACTGTAAAAACCCAAAAGCCGTAAGCATACTAATACGTGGTACAACAGAACATGTTGTAGATGAACTAGAACGAGGACTACACGATGCCCTTAGCGTTGTAAAAGTCGCACTAGAAGATGGAAAAATGACCGCAGGCGGAGGAGCAGCTGCGATATCAATAGCAATGGCCCTTCGTGATTACGCACCAACCGTTGGCGGCCGAGAACAAATGGCAATCGAAGCCTTCGCAAACGCAATAGAAATCGTACCAAAAACACTCAGCGAAAACGCTGGTCTCGACCCAATCGACATGATGCTAGAAATCAGAAACGCACATAAAAAAGGCAAAAAATACGCAGGAATCAACGTATTCCATGGAAAAGTCGACGACATGCTAAAAAACAACGTAATAGAACCACTAAGAGTAAGCATGCAAGAAATCGAAGCCAGCAGCGAAGCAGCAACAATGATACTACGTATCGATGACGTCATCGCTTCAAAAGGCGGTGGAGCACCACCAGGCGGTATGCCACCCGGCGGAATGGGCGGAATGCCACCAGGTATGGACGGCATGATGTAAGGGTAAAAAAACAAAAACCCTTCATTTTTTTTCTTTTTAACAGGTGAGACATGGCAACCTCAAAATCCACAGGTAAAAAGAAAGACTCAACCAATGAAACAGCTAGTTTGAAAAAAGAAAACAAAAAAATAAAAACCGAGCTAAAAGAAAAAAACGAAAAACTACTACGCAGCATCGCTGATTTCCAAAACCTTCAGAAACGCATGGGACGAGAAATCCAACAATCCCGGGAGGAAACAAAAAACAGATACCTCTGTGAATTACTGGATTTAAAAGAATTACTAAAAAAAGCATATGAGGATAACAACCCTAAAGAGGGTCTTAAACTAATGATTAACAATATTGAAAACTTCTTCGAAAAAGAAGAAATACAAAGTATTAACTGCATCGGAGAAAAATTTGATCATAATCTTCATCATGCAGTAACAACCATAGAAAAAAAAGATTGTGAGGATAACACAATAATTGAGGAGGTCAAAAAAGGATACATGATTAATAATAAACTTCTGCGACCTGCTCATGTTATTGTTGCAAAAAATAAAAATAAAAAAAATTGAGGTGAAATAAAATATGGGAAAAATAATTGGTATTGATCTTGGAACAACCAACTCTGAAGTAGCTGTTATTGAAGCGGGTAAACCAACAATTATTAAGAGCTCCGAGGGGCAGCCATATTTCCCCTCAGTTGTGGCTTTTACAAGCGATGGAGAGATGCTTGTGGGTGAACCTGCAAAACGTCAAGCTGTTACCAATCCTGAGGGGACGGTTCATCGTATAAAAAGAAAAATGGGACGTGGTGAAAAAATAAAAATCCATGGGAAAGAGTATAGCCCTGAACAAATCAGCGCGTTCATATTGCAGAAAATTAAGAAAGATGCAGAAGAATTCCTTGGGGAAAAAATCAATGATGCAGTTATTACTGTTCCCGCATATTTTAATGATGATCAAAGGCAGGCCACAAAGGATGCTGGGAAAATCGCTGGTTTAAAAGTAAAACGTATCATCAACGAGCCAACAGCAGCAAGCCTTGCTTATAGTCTTGATAAGGAAGGAGATCATAAAATCGCAGTGTATGATTTCGGCGGTGGAACCTTTGATATAACACTCATGGAAGTAGGAGAAGGCGTCTTCGAGGTTCTTTCAACTAATGGTGACACAGAGCTTGGCGGATCAGATATGGACCAAGCGGTTGTTGACTACCTATCAGCTGATTTCAAGAAGAAACATAATGTTGATCTAAAAAAAGATCCAAAGGCACATCAACGTCTACTAGAAGCAGCTGAGAACGCGAAGATGGAACTGTCATCAACACTCCAAACAGATATAAACCTACCATATATCACGGTTGTAAATAATGAGCCTAAACACCTTGAGGTTAAACTAAACCGGGCGAAATTCGAGGAGATAATCCGCCCATTTGTTGAAAAAACCGAAAACCCATGTAAACAAGCATTAAAAGATGCAAAACTAAAACCAAGTGATATTGACCATGTGGTCCTTGTAGGTGGAACAACACGTATCCCCCTCGTTAAGAAAAAAGTCGAGGAGATATTTGGTAAAACACCGAAACGTGATGTTGACCCAATGGAATGCGTTGCTATAGGAGCTGCTATACAAGCCGGCATACTTTCAGGGGATATAGATAAAGACATTGTTTTATTGGATGTTACACCATTATCACTAAGTATCGAAACACTCGGAGGCGTAGCAACAGCACTAATTGAAAGAAACACAACTGTTCCAACGAAAAAAAGCCGTGTTTTTTCAACAGCGGCTGATAATCAGACAAGTGTTGAAATCAACGTGCTACAGGGTGAACGACCAATGGCTGCAGATAACAAAAGCCTAGGGCGTTTTCATCTAGATGGAGTACTCCCAGCGCCACGTGGTATCCCACAAATCGAGGTAACATTTGATATTGATACTGATGGGATACTAAATGTTTCAGCAAAAGATCTTGGGACTAAAAAAGAACAAAGCATACGTATTACTGGTTCAACAAAGCTTTCAGATGAAGAGATATCAAAGATGAAAAAAGAAGCAGAGGAGCATGCTGAAGAAGATACAAAACGTAAAGAAAAAGTTGAGATACGTAATAATGGTGATGCTCTTGCAAATACTGCTCAGAAAACACTCGATGAGCTTAAAGAAAAAATAAGCAGTGACGATAAGAAAAACATCGAACAAGCAATTAAAGAACTACAAGAGGCACTCAGCGGCGATGATACTGATAAGATTAAACAAAAAACCGATGATCTTACTAAGGCTTTGCAGAAAGCGTCAACTGCTATTTATCAACAGGCGGCTCAACAGGCTGCACAACAGCAGCAATCTTCAGGAGGAAAAACTGGTTCTGATGAAGCATGGTCTGGTCATCCTAGTGATGATGATAAAACCATTGATGCTGATTATAAAGTAAAAGATGATAAAAAGAAATCAGGTAATAAGAAAAAATAGATTTCTTTTTTAATTTTTTTTATGTTAATCCTCGTACATTCAGGATTCGATGTTGAGATTTTTTGATTAGATTTTTTATAACGGGTTTTTTTGGAGGTAGGACAGGTGTTTTTGTTATTTGGGTATCTTCTGCTAGGTCCATTACTCTTTGTTCTATTATGAAAACTTTTGCTATGTTTTCTACTTCATGTACTTCTTCCTTGTTGGATAATGTTCCTACAATACTTATTTGTATTTTTCACCACCTCTTCTATGATAGATATTATCTATCATGTAACTATTTGTCACTAATAATATATATACTTATCGAATCTTTTTAAAAAACAGTCATTCACTCATTTTTTTCCTTGGCAGAAAGAAATAAATTACATTTTTCTACACTATGTATCAATTGTCCTATATCAATCGGTTTGGAAATATAATCATGAACATACGGTTCCATAACGCCCATACTTTTTGCATCTTTAATAGCCATCCCCGTGACAACCTCAATAACAACATTGCTAATGTATCCCCTACTCACTATTTCTTTAATCGTATCAAAACCATCCATGCCGGGCATCATAATATCCATAAGTATAACACCCTTAAAACCACTCTCAAGTAATTCAAGACATCTTTCACCATTTTCTGCTAAAACAACATGATATTTCTCATTTTCTAAAACAGTTTTTAATGATTCCAATACATCTGGTTCATCATCAACTATCATAACTTTATTATATACAATAATCACCGTCCTTTAGATTTTATTACCAAAACAGAACAAGGCGCATTTTGAACTACATCACGAGAAACACTTTTCTCCAATGCTTTATCAAAACCTTTTGATCGATCATGATGAGCCATAATAATAAGATCGCCTTCCTTCGCGATTTTTATAATTTCCTCAGCAGGTTTACCAGTTATAAGCTGGGTTTCAGCTTTTACACCGTATTCTTCAGCTATTTTCCTAAAACTCTCAAGAAACCGCTCTGTTTCCTTCTTAAGTTTTTCTTCAAGAACAACCGATGACATAAATTGATGTGTATCATTAACCGTAATAATTTTTGCTTTAACTTTAAGTAGCTTCGCTAAATAAGCTCCTTTCTTAACAGTGTTTTTTGAATCCTCTGTATTATCAACCGAGATTATTATTTGTTTAATATCATCCATATTTAATGTTTGTTACGAATAATTAATGAATAGTTAAATATTTCCTTAAATGGGAGAAAAAATCAGCATGTCTTCTAACAATACCAATCTTGAATGGTGGAAAAAAACAGTTGTATATCAGGTGTATCCAAGATCTTTTTATGACTCAAATGGTGACGGAATCGGTGATTTACATGGCATTATCCAAAAACTTGACTACCTGAAATATTTAGGAGTGGAAACCATCTGGTTTTCCCCTTTTACAAAAAGTCCACAGAAGGATTTTGGTTATGATGTAAGTGATTTCACTGATATCGACCCAGCATATGGCGATATGAAAACATGTGATCAACTTATTGATGAAGTACATAAGAGGGATATGAAAATTGTTTTAGATTTGGTTTTAAATCATACAAGTGATCAGCATCCATGGTTTATTGAATCTAGATCCAGCTGTGATAACCCAAAAAGAGATTGGTATATCTGGAGAGATGGACGGGGTAGAAAACCTCCTAACAACTGGATGGCTCAGATTGGTGGCTCAGGGTGGCATTATGATAAAAAAACAGATCAATGGTACTGGGCACAGTTTCTACCATTCCAGCCTGATCTTAATTATCGTAACTCTGAAGTAAAAGAAACAATGCTTGATGTTGTACGATTCTGGCTTAAGAAAAAAGCCGATGGTTTCAGATTAGATATAATAAACGCTGTTTATGAGGATTTACAATTCAGAAACAATCCTTGGAGTATAAAATGGCTTCCATCAGATACAGATACCGCTCGTTTTTTCCGAAAATCAACATACACACTTGATCATCCTGATACTCTTGAATTCGTTAAAGAACTAAGATCCGTAATAGATGAATTCGATGATCCTCCACGTTTTCTAGTAGGCGAAGTATTTTCAAATATGGAAACAATGAAAAAATACTGCGGAGACAAGGCAGATGGTTTAAACACGGTTTTTCTTTTTAAATCAATACGAACACCTCATAATGCAAAAAAATTCAAAAAACTAATTGAAACATATGAAAAATATTTCCCAGAACCCTATGCCCCCACATGGGTTTTTGCAAATCATGATCGCATGAGACGTATCACCCGTCTGAAAAATAACCTTGAAAAAGCAAAATTACATGCAGCGTTTCAGCTTACAGTGAGAGGCGTCCCGTATATTTATTATGGTGAGGAGATTGGCATGGAATCCCCTAGGTTGAAAATAAGGGATAGTCTTGATGAGATGGGGTTGAAATATAAATGGATTCCCCAGGTTGTTTTTGATTTAATCCGTGTTGTTGGTACTGAGTCTTTTAATCGTGATGAACAACGAACCCCGATGCAATGGGATTCCACGGAAAATGCTGGTTTCTGCCATCAGGGTGTTAAACCATGGCGTCCAATACCAGAATCATATTTGGAAAGAAATGTTGAGGTTCAACTCAAAGATTCTGATTCTTTACTAAATTGTTATAAATGTTTTCTAAAGGCTAGACAGGAGACCCCTGCTCTTAACTCAGGTGATATTCAACTACTGAACCTTGAAAATGTTTCAAAAGATGTTCTCAGTTTTATACGCTCAACAAGGGTCAATGGCGGTTTGCAGAAAGCCTTTGTTTTTTTAAATTTTGGAAACAAAAAAACATCCTTTGGAGCCCCTGTAAAAAATGGTGAAATCCTGGTTTCTACACATAATAATGGTAACATACTAAAGGATGAGATTGTTGTTTTACAAGGTCAGCAGGGTGTTGTGATGGTTGAAAACTCTTAAAACTTTTTATTTTTACGAGATATTTATATATTATAACATCCTATAACTATTAATGGTGGTAAAGAGTATGAAAAGAAAAAAATTTGTATTTTTTGTTTTATTAATGGTTATCATCTCGCTGGTTACCTCTAATATTGTGACTGCTCTTACGGTTAAACTCAGTCAGCAGACATCAAAAACACAACCCGCTCAGATGAATACTATAAATGATAATTATAATATGATTATTATAACTGTCTCTGAGTATGAATCTTCTCTGGCATCATTCGTTGATCATAAGAATAACATAGGTGTTCAAACAAAAATTGTATCATTGTATGATATCTACAACGGTGTCTATTTTGATGTGCAAGGCCGTGATAATCCTGAGCAGATTAAATATTTCATAAAAGACGCTGTTGAACATTGGGGTATAACCTATGTGCTTTTCGTTGGTGGTTCAAAACAGGTTCCTGTGCGTGAATGCTACAATGATGACAAATATGCATCATCACCTGAGCCTATGTTTATCAGTGAATTGTATTATGCTGATATCTATGATTCAGAGAATGATTTTTCCAGCTGGGATTCTGATGACGATGGCGTTTTTGGAGAATGGAAAGATGAACAGGCTGAGGATAAAAACATTGATCTTAAACCAGATGTTTGCATCGGACGGTTAGCCTGCACTACTGTTAAGGATGTTGATACTGTTGTTAACAAGATAATCAATTATGAGAAACAAACATTTAGCAGTTGGTTTAATAGGATCGTTGTTGCTGGTGGTGACACTTATAAAAAATATGAAGGATTTGAAGGTGAGATTTATAACCAGCAGGTTTTAGATGTCATGGATGATTTTACTCCTGTTAAACTCTGGGCGTCCAATAATGGTTTAACAAAAAATGGTTGGAATATTTTGACTGAACTAAACAAGGGCTGTGGTTTTCTTTATCTCTCAGGTCATGGTAACGTAAACCTTTGGGTTACATACGATGCTAATAGAGAGAATGTTGGCAAGTTTGATAAATCAATGATGAATCTTTTATCTAATAAAAATAAACTTCCTGTATGTCTCGTTGGTGGATGTCATAACAGTGAGTTTTCTGTTTTTAAAAGCAAGATTAAGACTCGTTTTAATGTCCTTAATAATTTTGATGCTCTATTAACTTCTAATGGTTGTTGGAGTTGGGAGTTAACCCGACGTTCGGAGGGTGGTGCCATTGCGACACTTGGAACCACTGGTTTATGCTGGTATGGAGTTGAATACGATGGTGGTGGGACTAACTGGTTAAACCTTCAGTTTTTTAAGGAATATAAAAAAGATATCAGAGTACTTGGGGAGCTTTGGAAAAATGCTATTACAGGTTTTGTTGAAAATCTTCCAATCAACTGGGATACTCCAGCTGGTGGTGCTTCCTCCATTGATGCAAAAACTGTGCAGCAATGGACCTTGCTAGGTGATCCTAGTCTTATGATTGGTGGGCTATCTTAAAACTTTACATGATACTTGTTACTTTATTTCGATTATTTTATATATCTGAAAGTTTATATTTAATTTTAGGAATTCAATGTCATCTAGAGAAGATTTCAAATCATTTATTCCTACAAAAAGCAAAGTACCTGAGTTAACATTGAAGGCTGTTCTAGTCGGTGCTTTGCTTGCGATTGTTTTAGGAGCAGCTAATGCATATTTTGGGTTATATGCAGGTATGACTGTATCCGCGGCTATTCCTGGAGCAGTCATGGCATTCGCCTTACTTAAACCATTAAAAGGAACAATTCTTGAAGTAAATATTGGAATGATGGGAGCCGCAGCTGGAACCGCGCTTGCAGCTGGTGTCATTTTCACAATTCCAGCAATGTTACTTCTTGGTGCATGGTCAGATGTTCATTATTTGGAAACCACTATCGTTGCAGCTCTAGGCGGAATTCTTGGTGTTTTATGGATGGTTTCACTTAGACGTGCTTTGATCATTAAAACAGATCTACCGTTCCCAGAAGGCGTAGCAGTTGCTGCTGTCCTTACAACAACCGTTGGTGATAGTGATTCAAAGAAAAAAAGTGATTCTAATGCAAGTGGACGTTGGTTATTAATAGGTAGCGTACTTGGAGCACTTTTAAAATTCGGTCAGGTTGGCCTCCATGCATTTAGTGGGAAACTACATGGCATTGTAAACATTGGAAGATTCAATATCGGAGGAGGCGAACACGATGGTTTGTTTTATGGCGGTATAGCAACCTCCCCGGCACTTCTTGGTGTCGGCTGGATTATTGGACCAAGAATTGCATCATTTGTTTTCGTTGGAGGACTTCTCGGCTGGGTTATTTTAGCGCCACTTATCGCTCTTGCAACTGGAATTCCAACGCCGTCTACTCCTGCTCAAATACAGGATGCTATGGCATTAGCAGGCGGAAATTTCGACATGGGAAAATTAATATGGGGTTTTTATAAAATATGGGAAGACTACATCCGGTACATAGGTGTAGGTGCTATGGTTGTAGGAGGCCTTTATACAATTTTTAAACTCCGTAATAATATTACTGATGGGCTTAAAGAGGCAATAATTGGTATTAAAAGCGGTCATGAACAGGTTAAAAAAAGAACTGATCAGGATTTAAATTTCAAATATGTTTTTTTGGCAATAGGTGCACTTACAATACCCGTGTTTTTAGTTTATGTATGGATTTCAAATAACTTAGCAGTTTCAGGTATTATGGCTGTTTTTGCTATTCTTTTTGCATTTATTGCTAGTGCAATTGCGGGATATATGGCTGGATTAGTAGGTTCATCTAATAATCCAACCTCGGGTGTCACTGTTTCAGTGTTACTTTTAACATCATTGATTCTACTGGGACTTGGTATGTCTGGCAGTGTAGGTGCGTATGGTGTAGCAATTCTCATTGCTGCTGTTATAGCTTGTTGCGCAGCGATCTCTGGAGATGTTTTACAATCAATGACTGCTGGACAAATGATTGGTGCAACCCCTTATAAACAACAGCTTGCTGAACTCGTGGGAATACTTGCTGCAGCACCAGTTCTTGCTCTTGTGGTATCCGCACTTCATAAAGCATATACGATTGGAAGTACGAATTTACCTGCGCCTCAGGCTTTTCTTATGAGTGGTGTTGTACGTGGTGTACTCGGCGGGGAAATGGTCTGGCCATTTGTACTTGCAGGAGCTGTGCTCGCGCTTGTTCTAATCCTTATAGAAGTTCCAGTACTCCCAGTTGCCATTGGTATCTACCTACCATTCACACTTGCGACGCCTATTTTTTGTGGAGGAATAATCAGGTATATAACCAATAAAAAGATTAAAAAACATTATGGATCTGATGATGGAGAACAAGTTAACGAATGGGAACTTGCAATTAAACAAACAGAGGTTAAACCAAAGGAACGCATTATCAGAAGAGGTCTTTTGTTCACAGCAGGGCTCATAGCAGGAGAGGCATTAACTGGGGTTGTTGTTGCATTTATCATCATCGCAGGATTAAATCTTACAATATTTGAAATACCACCTATTATTCCAGGAGTACTATTATGGTTATTCATTGCTCTTCTTGTATTCTATATTCCCCTAAGGGAACTCTATAATAAAAATAAATAAAAAAATTATAAGTTATTTTGGTTCCAGTGAATATACTTTTTTTATGATAACTTATTTTAATAAAATTCTCTTATCACTCAGGAACATCAAATCATAAATGATAATATATGAAACTAAAACCATATAAATGGCAGAACCGTCTGCTTAAGATTTACAAGGGAGAAGGCGTTATCAAAGCCTTTGCAGGTACTGGTAAAACCTATGCTTCAATAATTCTAATGAAGGACAGGAGATATAAAGAAATAATAGTTGCTGTGCCGACTCGTAAACTAAAACAACAGTGGACTGAGGAATTAAAAAAACATGCTGTTGACACTGCGATGGTTGAAACTTTTCATATTCTCTCTAAAGAACGATCCTCTGGTTTAAGTTGCAACCTGTTAGTTGTTGACGAATGTCATCGTAGCACCAGCCCAGTTTTCCAGAATTTATACAACAACATACATTATGATCACATACTAGGTTTATCAGCAACACCAAATAAAACATGCTTTGATTTCTGTGGAGAAATACTCCTTGAAGTACCATTAAGCGAAGCACAAATCAGTGATTTCACAGTGTTTTTCCATGCAATAGATCTAAACACTGTTGAAAGGGATGAATACGAGGAGTACTCTGATGGGATAAGAAAACTACTTGGCAGAATGAGAAGCTCCGAAAACGAAGAAAAATGGATGTTCAAAGAAAGACTTGACTCTTTAATTTTTAAAAGACGTAGCCTTGTATACACTGCAGAGTCGCGTATTCCAAAAACACTAGAATTGCTGAAAGAAAACAAAGATAAACCCACTTTATTGATTTGTAAACGAATCGAACAAGCAGATGCAATATCAAAAAAAACAGGCTACCCTGCATACCATAGCATGGATCCAAATGAAAAAGCCTTAGATGATTTTCAACATGATCGGATACCAGTTCTTTTATCAGTAGGGATGCTCCATGAAGGATATGATAAAAGAAACATCCAATGCTTAATCATTGTATCAACAGCAATTACAGAAGCTTACCATATACAGAGCATAGGCCGAGCTGTAAGATTACCTGATGATGCAGAAATACATATCATATTAGCCAGAAACACCACCGATGAAAAACTGTTACAATTTAGACACATGTATAAATATGAACTGGTCGGAGAGTTCACAAAAAAATCTCTAAGACCTCAAAACCCTTGGAGAGATCAATATTATCTTGCAGATGAATACAGTATCGACTCTGAAGGTAGAATATTTCAAAAAACAATGGAGGGTAAAATTTTTTATAAGGCCCACCCAATCGCTCCTGCATTAGAAAGATTATTCAACTATCATGGTGGAAAATTTCACATAACTAGGGATAAAATAGTTCTCGCAAAAACTGGGGGAAAAATTGTCTCACTTGGAATATTGCATGAATCACTTGAAAAAATAACACCTGCCAGGATTCAACCGAAGAAAGAACAATGATAAAATATTAGATAGTATCTGTTATTTCAGCGCATATTCAACTGCGGCTTTAGCGTGAATTAATGTTGTATCAAAAACTGGTATCTTAACATTCTCTTGTTTGATCAGAAGGGGAATTTCTGTGCATCCTAGAATTATCCCCTCGGCTTTTCTATCAATAAGACTCCCAATTATCTTCAGATATTTCCGTTTAGAAGATGGAGTAATATAACCCCTCGATAACTCCTTATAAATGACATCATTGACAATATCCCTATCCTTTTTATCGGGTATTGTAACTTCGATATCATACTTTTCATTTAATCTTTTTTTAAAGAAATCCTCCTCCATTGTAAATCTTGTACCTAACAAACCCACCTTTTTGATTCCTTTTCTCATTATCTCCTCAGCAGTAACATCGATAATGTTTAAAACAGGGATATTAACATTTCTCTCAACTTCTTCAAAGTTTTTATGCATAGTATTAGCACAAATCACAATAAAATCAGCACCGGATCTTTCTAAATTCTGAGATGCAGAAATCATTAACTCTGTAAGTTTCTCCCACTGGTTCCTCATCTGATATTTTCCAATGATATCAAAATCAAAAGAATAAAGAAGACATTTAGCAGAATGTAAACCACCGAGTTTTTCTTTTACAGTCTCATTTATAATACGATAATATTCCAATGTAGAAACCCAGGTCATTCCCCCAATAAGACCAATAGTTTTCATCAAAGAAACAGTATTTCTCCGATATATAAAAGAATTCTGATAACCTAATAATCGTAAATTAAATAAATTTATAAGTAGCCATATAATGTAAAATATCGGTGGAAGGTGATGTGGATGCAAAAAAAACATATGGTTTTTGGAATATTATTGATAAGTGTACTATTAACAATTGGATGTTTAGATCAAGATAATAATTTCTGGAATAATAACGGAGGTTCAAACACTGTGACTCTCATACATGCGACACAAATGTTTGATTTTTCAACAGGACAGTATGTTTCCGAATCTTTTACTACTGAAGACATTGATGTAATATTGATTACAGATGGTAAAGCAAGGTTATATGCTCATAATGATGCAGAGATAAAACAACAGGGTGACAGTGAATACTCAAGTTACATCGACTTTCCAGTTGGAGCTACATGTATACTTAAAGATAACGAAGGAGGAATAGCAACATTCACTGTTGACAGTATAATGGAAACCACAGAAGGCTACCCTTCAGTTACAATAACATGGAGCTACAGCTCATAAGCTCAAGACTAAAGGTTTCATCGAAAAACATTTAACCTGTTTCACTATTCATATTTTATAAGGTGGTGCGGATGCAGAAAACATTATTTGACTTCCTCGAGGAAAACGAGGAACTTGAAGAGATACATAAAATTCCATTGAACCATTAAACATTATATTTTTTCTTTTTCAATCATTAAAAAAAATCTTTATAGTTTAGATTTCCTGTTTTTCCTAAGTCGCCATATTCCAAAACATAATAGAACAGCAAAAACAACGATGCAGATCACAGCAATAGTTTGTAGCGCTGGATCATGGACAACTGCAAACATTGATGGTGGAACATTAGAGGAGGCATCTGCACCTGATGGCGTTAATGAACCTATACCATCATTAACATAGGATTCTGATGACCTAACGCCTTCTTCAGCTATCTTCCAGTTGATACTGTCGGGTTTAATCATATCACCAAATAAACCTTTCTCTTTGACATTCTGAGTTACAGCAATAGAAAGTTGATCCAATGTCTGATTAGCCAATGGTACATTTGCAATAGGTGCTTGGGCATAATCCATAGGTGGAATCGTACTGCTGCCTGTTTTGCATGAAGTTCCTGCTTTTGCTAGATAAATCGATGTGGAATCAGAAGCAAAGAAATTAACAGCCCTTGCTACTATCCGTCCTTTGATAAAGTTCACCAGTTGAATTATACCTATGGTAAGTGTCATAAAAGTCATAGTAAATAACACAACAATCCTTGTATTCTCAGGATGAAGAAGCCCTTCACCCTTCCAGGTAAGCCTATAGTAAACCCATTTATGTCCTTCTCTTTCGTTTCTTTTCACAAGACCTGCTTCATTAAGTTTTATTAGATGTTCATGAAGTGTTGCCTTGTTAAGTTTAGTAGCTTGACATATGTCTTTAAGGCTCATTTTTTTCCCATCAAGAGTTCTAAGGATGTCAAGCCTTGTATCAGACGCAAGTGCTTTGAATGTGTTCATATCTAGAGTGACTTTTGGCATGTGTATAGTATTAACTTTAATCTTGTTTTACTTATATACTATTTGTTTTTGTTTGGAAAAAACCGAACGTTTTCAAGATATTTAAAAAGGTTAAAGTTTAATAATAGTATTAACTAACACTTTGAAATATCAATATAAGTTTAAGATGATGAAGAAATGAGAATTGTAACACAGGTGATAACAGTAATAGGTATATGCTTCATCCTAGCAACAGCAGGTATAAGTATATACATGCTTAATTCCACGGACATCCTGGATCAAACAATAACTCCAACTGTAGAATTCAGTATGAATACAGATAGTAGAACTCTTACTGTGGCTGATATTAATTTTAACACAAACTGGGCTTATGTAACCATTGATGGAGATGCGAATCTTCCGTCTGGGAATGTAAACATCGGAGATAAAATCACAAATTGTTATGGGGATATTGGGTTATCCTTATCCGGTGTTTCTCTTGGAACTTGGGATTTCGGCTGGGAAACATATCCTTATGAAGACGTCCTGTTCGTAGGAGACTGGGTTGATGATGAAGATGATGAATATAACTTCTTAGATAATGGTACTATCTTATGTGAATCGCCCAAAGATCAAGATGAACTAGCAATTTGTCATTTTTCAAATAGTAACTATAATCTTGAAGTATCTATTGATTTAGTGGATATTGTTCAAATACAGAATGAATCCATTATGAAAAAAACATGGAACTATGGTTTTGCAGAACAAAACAACTATCTTCATCTATGGAATGAAACCACCAGGTTTAGATTATCAAGACAGGTTTATCCAGTTCAAAAACCTGAGGATATAACCAACTATTCCGGGCAAAAAATAAACATCACAGGTAATTTAACATCATATAATAATGGAACAATCGGGAATCTAACAGTTAAAGAAACCGGGCTAGAGGTTATCGTTTTATTCAATAATTACAGTGAAGGAAACGCTACAATGTTTGATAACCAAACAGTGCAGATAATCGGTTTTCTATTCCAGCCAAATGACAAGGTTGCATGGGATAAACCATACATTGATTATATCGAGTCAGTAAAAATAATAGAAGAATAACCAACAATTATACTATAATTATTATTTTTCAATCATCATTTTTTGTTTGGATTTTACCGAACGTTTTCCCACGGTTTAAATACTAACCAAGTCAAAACCTTTAATTGGTGATAAACATGGAAATGAGTAAAAAAACCAAAAAAGCTGGTATACTCGCTGCAACAATCTCAGTTATAGCAATGATCTTGGCTGGTGCGTTGTTAGCAATGACCGAAGAACCAATTAAAGCAGATCCTGTTTTCCCTAGGGATCATCTATCTATTGATGCCTCCTATCTATTAAAAACAGGTGAAACAAATGATACTGTAAATGTATCCTGTGAGTTATTTATGACAAATAGTTGGGAAAAAGAATCTGGCGATATTAAAGCGATAGCTTATGTTAGTGAGCAAAGTACTAATTTTGCCGTTTTTAAAAGCACAGTAATAGTTGGACCTATTAAAGCAAATTCAACAAAAGAAATCAATGTCCCAGTTGAATTTTCAGATAATAGTTATAAAGTAGAAATTTTGTTTTTTGAAAGCGAGAAACTCGTTTTAAAAGCCACTTTGTCAATTAACTCATATCAAAATTATTATTTAGATGATTATAGTGGATTAAGAGTATATGGGAAAGGTAGAACCCCAGAGGATGCAGAAAAGGACGGGCAATGGTCAATAGTAGGTGGAGCTACTCAAATAAAGTCTGTCCACTAAATCTTAAAAAGGATTTAAAAAATCCTTTTTTTCTTTTTTTTGTATGTAAAATTTAAATCTTAACCTTTTATTACCTTTTTTTATGAATAAAACTGAACTTATAGAACTTTTAAAAGAATGTGGTGCAATTCAATTTGGACGTTTTGTTTTAACATCTGGTGCTGTTAGTGACTATTATATAGATATCAAAAAAGCCAGTTCCGACCCAAAAATACTGAGAGAAATCGCTAAAATGATGGCTGAATACACAAAGGGATACGAAGTCATCGCCGGGATGGAACTTGGCGCGGTTCCTCTTGTTACTGCTTTATCATTGGAAACCAATATTCCTTATGTTATCGTTAGAAAAGATAAACGAGAACATGGTACTGGTAAACAAATAGAAGGAGCAGATGTTAAAGACAAAAAAGTTCTAGTTGTTGAAGATGTAACAACCAGTGGTGTTTCTGTTATTAAAACTATTAAAATCCTCCGTGAAAACCAGGCATTAGTAGATGAAGTACTCGTAGTAGTTGACAGAGAAAGTGGCGCTGAGAAAAAACTCAGAGACGCTGATGTAAGCTTCATACCTCTTCTCTCCGTCAGGGATATAATAAAAAAATAGTGTTAAGGTTAAATATTGGAACTGTATTCGTTTAAAACCCCGGGAGGCCTGATTTATTTGAAAGTACTTATAGTAGGTGGAGGCGCAAGAGAACACGCTATCTGTGATGCTATTTGCCGTTCAAAAAATGCTGAACTTTTTTCTGTTATGAGCAATTTAAACCCTGGAATCAAACAAATGGCAAAAGAATATATTCGGGAGAAGGAAACCAATATTGACAAAGTAGTACAGTTCGCAAAAGAAAAACAAGTTGATTTTGTAATAGTTGGACCAGAAGCACCTCTTGAGGTAGGGATAGTAAATAAACTCAACAAAAATGGGATAGACGCCTGTTCACCCACACAGAAGGCTGCACGTATTGAGACCGATAAAGAATGGATGAGGAATCTGCTGAAAAAATATAACATCCCCGGTCAACTAAAATGTGAAACATTCACAGATGTAGAAAAAGCCAAAAAATTTATTGAAGATTTAAACGGAGAAGTAGCCATAAAACCTATAGGTCTAACCGGTGGAAAAGGAGTCCGAGTATCAGGAGATCATTTTAACAGTGTCGAAGAAGGATTAGAATACGTGAAAGAAGTGATAAATAATAAAATCGGAGGGCAATCAAAGGTTTTAATCGAGGAAAAAGCAATAGGTGAAGAATTCACCCTGCAGGCTTTCTCCGATGGAAAAACAATACTGCCACTGCATGCTGTTCAGGATCATAAACGATTGCTACCTGGAGATGAAGGACCCAACACTGGTGGAATGGGATCATACTCCTGTGAAAACGGACTATTACCATTTCTCACAAAGAGCGAATATGAAGAAGGAGCGGCTATTCTTCAAAAAATAATCGAAGCAATGGACAAAGAAGGATGCAGATACATCGGTCCAATATATGGTCAGTTCATGCTCACTGCTGATGGACCAAAAATAATTGAGATAAACGCACGCTTTGGCGACCCAGAGGCAATGAATGTTTTACCACTTCTCAAAACAGATTTCATAAATATATGCCAAGGCATGCTAAATGGGACTCTTAACAAAATAAAACTGAATATGAACAAGAAATCAACTGTTTGCAAATACGTAGTACCCGAAGGATACGGTGTTAAAAGCATGATCGGTGAAACAGTAATAGTTAATGAGGATGAAATAAGAAACACAGGATCACGTTTGTTCTATGCATCTGTGAACAAACAAAACGATTTTGTAACAACAACATCTTCACGTAGCCTAGCCGTAGTCGGAATATCAGACAACCTAAACGACGCTGAAAACATATGTGAAAAAGCATTAAACCATGTACAAGGCAATCATATCTTTATAAGACATGACATAGGAACACCAGAGCTAATAGAAAAACGTATCACCCATATGAAAAAAATCCGTGGAATATAAAAAACATGAAACAAGAAATATTTGTATATTTTATAGGAACCGCAGGATCAGGTAAATCAACATTGACAGATAATTTTAAAAAATGGACGAACCTCCAGGGCCTTGATGCTATAACAGTCAACCTAGACCCAGGGGCTGAAAACCTGCCATACGAGCCAGATGTAGATATACGTGATTGGATATCAATGAAAGAAATCATGGATACATATGGGCTTGGACCAAACGGTGCACAAATAGCCGCTGCTGACATGCTGGCTTTAAACACGGAAGACGTTAAAAAAAGCATAGAATCATTCAAAACAGATTATATCCTAATGGATACACCAGGGCAGCTTGAGCTTTTTGTATTCAGAGAAGCAGGGAAATACATAATAAAATTCATCAACCCACAACGATCAATAATTGCATACCTGTTAGACCCAGGGTTAGCAAAAACTGCTTCAGGTTTTGTATCACAATTGTTGCTATCAATAAACACAAACTTCCGACTTGAACTACCACAAATACATATTCTAAGCAAAGCAGATATGCTCACAGATGAAGAACTAAACCTTGTAACAAACTGGTCAAAAACCCCAGAGTTATTATACAACTCGATAACATCTGAAAAACCATCAATATACAGAGAGATGAGTGAGGGGATACTAAACCTGATAAAAGACTTCGAACAAGAAACAAAAATGTTCCCGACCGGAAAAGAAGAATTCTATGGAATAGATGATATTTACACACAGATCCAGCTACAGTTCGAAGGTGGAGAAGACCTGTTAAAAGATTAAATTTTTGGGGAACCATTTTTTCCGGTGAGTAAAACAACACGTGAATCAGGTTTTTCCATATAAAAATTGTAACCCAAATCTTCTGAAAGCATCTCACCGAATTTTTTAACAGTATCATGAGGCGGCATATTACTAAGATTCATACGTTTACGTGAATAACCAACAAAAACGTATCCCTTTGGTTCAATAAACATTGGAGATGCCTTCTCATCAAGCCTGGCATACTCCCCTATGTGTTTTTCATCCATATTCCAACCCTGAACAAGGGTATGGCGAATAACAGTCCTTGTATCCAGAGAAGGAAGAATATCTAATGTACGCATGATCTTATTCCATCCATCAGATATCAAAGGTGAACAGATTTTTTTATACAAATCCTTATTTGGGGCAACTATAGAAACATAAAGCTGCTTAGGTAAAGGGTCTAGATTAGCAAGCGCTTCAGGGTTTGTACCATTGGTAACCAAAAAGGTAGTAATGTTTCTTTTATGGCATTCCTCAAAAAACTCGCCTAGTTTTGGATAAAGTGTTGGTTCACCACTCAGTGAACAGGCTAACATATTAGGATTATTTGCTTCCTCCCATTTCTTCAGATTGCATCTTTTATCTCCTTTGAAACCTGTGATAAGCTTTTGTTGAGCTTCTATTGATTTATCCAGAATAAATTTTGGATCATCAATCTCTGAAAAACTTTGCTCAGTGAAACCTTGATACCTCCAGCAGAAAAGACACATATGGGTACATTGATTAACTGCAGGTGTCATCTGAAGACATCGATGTGATTCAATACCATAAAATGTTTGTTTATAGCATTCTCTGTTAAAAAGCAGGCTTTGTCTCATCCAGTGGCAAAGTTTTACTCCTGAATGGTTTCCAACGATAGCGTAATGTTGTTTTTCTAAGATTTTTCTGAGTTCATTTTTCATGATGGCTGTTTTCTTGATAATGTTCTGGCTATTTAAGAGTTATTTATGACATTTATTTTTAATAAACGATACAGGATAGTTAATCGTTATAATAATAACGAGTTTTTTCCTAGCTATAACAATTATAAAATATTTTGTTATATTAGTAACATAAGATTCTTATATTGGATAATTAAATATATTTGTCAAAAAGGATATAAATAATGTTAAATATAATATATAAATAGTCTACTAAAAATACAAACAGATTAAAAAAGAAATAAATCATAAATAAATAAAAAGATATTCAATAATGATAAAACTATATATAAAGGAAATATATTCAACGTAGGATAATAGTAAATCTATGGGGGAAAAATATTAATGAAAAAAATAGAGCAATCAAAGAAAATAATATGTATTTTAGCGATATTTTTAATGCTGATAGGAACAATAATACCAATGGCTCAAGCAGGAACATTAGACCAATATAAAGGTTTTGACGAAGGGCCGTCTTATACTGATGTTGTATCTATAAAAAAAGTCACAATGGTAAACTACGATGATGAAACCTACCTAGACGATTACGCATACCTAGCAGCAGTACCAACAGCAGTGTTCAAAGATCAAGATCCTAACTATAACCGGCTTTTCTCACATCCGTTACTGTTCTACCAGGAAGAATTAGAATATGAGGATGACAAAGAACGATCATTAGATGCATATCAAGGTATTAAATATTTCATGGAGGACTGGATGCAATACTGCGATGGCCGTCTGGATGAAATGACTCTTATAAACATGGAACAAAATGAACTACCAAACGAATGGAAATCAAAAAATTACAATATGATCGAGGGTAACACCCCCTACGCAATAGCAAAAGACATTGCAATCAGCGACTGGGCATATACGGATAACGCTGTATTAGCAGTTATCGAGGAAAACTTCGAAAACCCAGATATCCTTTTTGAAGCAGAAACAACTGGAAAAATAGATTCAACTCCTAAAATAAAAAAACTACAACCCTTTTACACAGATCAATTAGACAAGTTAAACCCAAGACCTCATTATTTTGAAATACCCTCAGAGGACTATAAATTCCTTCACTCTAGAACCTGGTGGCCATCTATATGGATGGGAACTCCAAAAGAATCAGATCTACCAATAAGCTTGAATGTAACCATACCTGCAGCTGATCCTGATTCACAGTTCTACTGCGAATATGAAAACGGACAATGGATGCAAGTAGCAGTAACACAAGGATGGAACATAGATGGAATGGATAAAGAAAAAACCCAGACCTATATCTACAACGATGGACAATGGTATTTCACAATCACAGATGTACCAACATTTGCAATAAAAGATTTCTTTGGATCATTTGGAAAACCATTAGAGATATTACGTAACATGATAACAACTACTCGTTATCAAACAGACATCACACTTTTCCCAGGTGTTGACATAGAAATACCTGAAACACCATCCTTTGGATGTAGAGACGCAACGTTTAAACTTACTAGTGACAGAGATGATATTAAACTTGGTTTCTCAATAATTGGGCCCTCTGGCGAAGAAATAATCTCTTCAGTTGGTAAAAATTTAGGAGTCGAAGAAAGCGACACCTATGAAATACATTTGGATCAACTCGGTGAATGCCCTGAGGGCAAACATTACAAAATCAGTGTTTATACTTTAGAAGATATCAGCCAACCTCTTAATTTCGAAATAAACTACAGCTGGCATCAGAACATATCAAAAGAAGAAGGTAATGCCCTTTCATCCGCAACAGAGGGAGCAGTACTAGCAAGTCAATTAAACGCACCATTACTCTACACTAGTAGCTCATCACTTCCACAGGCTACAAAAGATGCATTATACAAACTAGGAGTGAAAAACATATACCTAGTTAACCTCGGTGATTACCTCAATAAAGAAACAAGAGATCAAATTAAAGAAATCGCAGGAATAGAAGAAGAATATATGGAATTAACAGATACATATGATAAAATAATGACAATGACTGGTAAGAATGATATGATTTTCTCAACTATTGATCCATGGAGCTGGTATTACACTGAAGAATGCAAACCACATGATGAAACAAATGCAGGGTTCTTCATTGGACCCGCAGCATACTGCGCAGCACATCATGGCAGCCCTGTTTTACTCGTTGATATGCACCCTGAGCTTTCATCTAATGTTGTATGGCATACAGAGTTCTGGAAATTACATTCAAGAGGATTTCCTGAGCCAACAGTTGCCTGTATGTTTTTAACAGTCAGCCATATAATGGAATTCCTTCAGGAGATAGGAATCGACAAGGAAGGAGTAGAATCAATGGTAACTGTCGCTGATCAATATGAAATCGGTGCTACATGGGACAGGGCATTTGTTGGAAACACTAATCCTGGAAGGATTTTTGGTTCACCAGTTGACACAGCCTACTGGATATCAAGAAACATGTTTTACCCTGGTCTTATATTCAACAACCCTGGTATGAACTCAGGTGGTGTTAAATTAGAGCAGGGGGGCTCTAGTGAAAGAAGAACCCTTTTACCATGGGGTTCATTTGGCTTGAACGTCCAAGATGGAAAAGAAAAAACCTTCCAATATCCAGTTCTGCAGTTATATCTAACATATGCTCATCATCTGAATGATGCATTCTATAAATACTACGGGTTCAAATATAAATGCGCTGATGACATTGTTCCAGGGGAAACACCATCAGATGATGTTATAGATACAGGAATAGTGCCAGATAAACCAGGTCAGATGATATGGCCTGATTTCAGTGAATCTGAGATTATACCATACTACCTGTCAAAAGGTGGCTATGAAAATGTTTTCTCAACGAACTTCGATGTTATGACAGAGAATTTGAATGCAGGGGTTCTATTGTTTATTTCTAGTTCTCATGGAACCGGTGGAGCTAGTGGGGCTATGTTTTCATGGGATCCATCAAAAAGCAGTCTAAACACGCTTGTGGGAGGATTAAAACTGTTTGGTTATCAAAAACAACAGAACCCATGGCGTGGTTACGACTGGTTATTAGGCTCAACAGCTAACCCTGATACGATGACCATGGAAGTGCATGGATTCCTACCCGCATTACTGGGAAACCCAAATATGAATGGTTTATTCCCCACTGGGGAGGATTTCTGGCCATCAGAACGACCAATCCTTCATACAATTGGAAAATTACTAAAACTAATACCCGGAATAAAATGGCTTGTACCGGATTGGCTTGCAGACAGTAGCTATTACAAGGATGGAATGGTAGGATCCCATACTATATCTGGTCTGGCAACTAGCTTCTCTGATTGGACAGGGTACAACTGGGATAAAAAATTAACGAATCTTTATTCAGTCGGATGGCTAAACGGGGCATGTCTACCAGCGTATAAACTGATGCATCTAACAATGGTAAGACATGGATCAATATTCCAAGTAATCGACCCATGGCCAACATCATGGTACATGTACTGGTCACAAACAATACCCAAAGACCTAGTACTAGGATACACAATTGGTGAATCATACACACGAGGAATAAGCCATGTGGGAATACAATACGCAACAGATCCACCACAATGGTGGTGGGACTCAGAACAAAACATTTGCTTCTTCGGAGACCCAGATTTACGTGTTTACGTACCAAAAACAGATTACAGCAGTAACAATAACTGGGAGAAACAAGATACTACACCTATGCGATACTCAGAAGACTGCTCAATAAATGGTCACATGCCTTATGGAGCAACAGAGCATCCAAATGCAACAAAAGAAAAAACCTTGCTTGAGAAGTACTTGTTTGTGATAATAATACTAACAATAGTATTGATACTCATAGCAGGTATTGCCCTAAGCGGTCGGAAGAAAAAAAGAAAATAAAAAAATTTCTTCCCCCTATTTTTCTCTTTTTACAGTAATTTATATATATAACTCAAATATACATTACTAATAATAATTAAATATTTAATTAACGGGGGATATTAATTGAATAAAAGAGTAAATAAAGACAAAGGAATATTTGTAGTTTTTACAGTTTTAATAATGCTACTAGGGGCACTTATACCAGTAGTCAACTCAGCAGGAACAGATTATATCAAAGGATTCAGCCAAGGACCATCTTATACTGATGTTGTATCTATAAAAAAAGTCACAATGGTAAACTACGATGATGAAACCTACCTAGACGATTACGCATACCTAGCAGCAGTACCAACAGCAGTGTTCAAAGATCAAGATCCTAACTATAACCGGCTTTTCTCACATCCGTTACTGTTCTACCAGGAAGAATTAGAATATGAAGATGACAAATACCGTTCTCTTGATGCCTACGAAGGTTTGAAATATTTCATGGATGACTGGATGAACTATTCTAACAGATTACTTGATGATATGACCTTGATAAACTTAGAGAAAAAGGATATATCCAAAGACTGGAAATCCAAGGATTACAACATCATAGAAGGTAATACGCCCTATGAAATAGCAAGAGACCTAGCAACTAGTGACTGGTCCTATTCTGACACGGCGATAATTGCTGTTATAGATGAAACATTTGAAGAGTCAGATGTTGAAATATCTGATAGTTTTACAGATACTTTACACCCTGCTAAGGTAAAAAAGGAAACCCTTGAGTTTGATCAGCTTAATCAGATAACTCCTCAATTCGGAGATAAAGATTTTAGTGTCCCCGAGGGGTATCAATATATAAAAGCAAATCTCTGGTATCCATCGTTTTATATTAAACCACCACTGCCAGCAGGATTACCACCTATAAACATCACAATTCCACCAGGTGACCCAAACCTGGAACTTTTCTGTAAATATAAAAATGAATGGATGCAGGTAGCTGCAACATTTGGATGGAACGCGGTATATGGTATGAAAATAGAGTTCGCAGAATCCTATGTTTATGAAAACGGCCCATGGAGGATAAGCGTAACAGATGTCCCAACTCATGAGGCTACTACTGAAACAGGTTTACAAACCGAGGTACATCGAAACATTGGACGTCTTGAATTCGGCAGATATGGAAGCCTATTGCAGGTTTTACAAAACCTGAAAGACACAAAATACTACGTTGATGTACTAATGTACCCAGGTATAAGAACAGATCTTGAAAACAATCCTCCTTACGGTTGTAGAAATGCTACTATAAAGCTGACATGGGATGACCCAGATGCAAAACTTGGTTTTTCACTAATTGGACCTGGTGGTGAAGAAGTATTATCAGTATCAGAAGAAAATACAGATGAACAAGTGATGTACCTGGAACAGCTTGGTGAATGCCTGGAGAATGAGAATTATGCAATATCTGTGTTCACCATGGATGATGTCACACGTGATATTGATTTCAAGATTGAATACACATTTAAACAAGGAACTTCTAAGAAGAAAGGAGATGGTCTTACCTCTGCAACAGAGGGAGCAGTACTAGCAAGTCAATTAAACGCACCATTACTCTACACTAGTAGCTCATCACTTCCACAGGCTACAAAAGATGCATTATACAAACTAGGCGTGGAAGAAATCATAATGGTAGATATAGGTGGTCATTTAAACACTGAAACATATGATAAACTCGAGGAGATAGCAGAAATAAAACATAATTATCAAGAGTTAGAACCTGTCTATACAAGCATTAGAGAACAAACCAACAGCAATGATATAGTTTTCACTACACTGGATCCATGGACGTACTGGTATGTTGCTGAAAGAAAACCTGAGGGTGAACACCCTGGGGGTTTATTCATCGGACCAGCAGCATACTGCGCAGCACACCATGGGACACCTGTGTTAATAGTTGAAAACCATCCACAGCTTTCATCCTCAGTGGTTTGGCATACAGAATTCTGGAAAAGAAATGAACAAAGATCCGGGGGAGTACGAGCACTTCCATCCGTGGCAGAAATGTATCTAACCGGGAAAAGAGTATATGATTTCCTCAAGGAACATGATTTCGACGAGGAAGGCATGGAAAACATCATAACCGTTGCTGGGAAATTTGACATAGGAACACCCTGGGATCGAACTTTTTTTGGAAAAGCAGCATCAGGTCGAATATTCGGCTCACCAGTAGACACAGCCTACTGGATATCAAGAAATATGTTCTACCCGGGTTTAATATTTGTAAACCCTGCAACCGACCCGACTGGAGTTCCACTAATTGATGGAAGTTCAAGTAAGAGACAGTTCCCCTGGTGGACTAAACTAGGTCTTAAGGTTTACAAAGAATCAAAGGAAAAAATATTCACAGATCCAGTTTTACACACTTATCTAACATATACACATCGTTTCAACGAACGAGCTAGTGATTACTGGGGCTGGGAATACAAATGCGCAGATGGACAAATACCAGGAACATCATCCACATTTAACCCTATCGACAATGGAGTAACCGGACAAGAAGGATGTACATTCCCGGATTTCAGTCAAACAGAAGTAATACCGTTCTATATAGACAAGGGTGGATACAGCAATGTTTTTTCCACGAATTTCAATGCCGTTATGAGCAATTTAAACCAAGGAGTAATACTATGGATGGGTAGTGCTCATGGTGGTGCTGGAGACAGTGGAACCCTTGATTTCTGGAATGCAGACAGCCCACTTACATACGAAGACAACCCATGGCGTGGATACGAATGGTACCTAGGCTCTACAGATGAACCAGATACCCTTACTATGGAAAACTATGGGATTATACCGATGCTATTTGGAAACCCTACAGGCACTGGGTTAACAGGCCATGGATTTTTTAGAACAAGCATAGATCTCGGATTAGCAAAAAAACCATTACTTGATATTATTAGCAAAATAGCAAACCTGCCAATATTAAACATAATAGCACCAGAATGGCTTAAAAACTCAGAAGACTACTACGATGGAGTAGTATGTAGCGTTCTCATGTTTAAACCAGCTGTTGAGACTCATACAGGACTTGAATTTGATGATGCACTACAAAACCTGCATTCAGTTGGTGTCGTCAACGGAGCATGCCTAGTAGCAAATAAATACCTCCATTTATCACTAATACGACATGGATCAATATTCCAAGTTCTTGACCCATGGCCAACCTCATGGTATACAACATGGACACAGTTTATACCACGGAATATCGCCCTTGGTCAAACCATTGGCGAAGCCTTCCAAGAGGGAATAAGCCATGTTGGGATACTTTACATAAACGAACCAGATCCTCAATGGTGGGCTGATATCAAACAAAACGTCTGTTTCTTTGGAGACCCAGCGCTAAGACCATATGTCCCAGGGACAGAATACAGCGATGAAAACAACTGGAAAAAACAAGATACAACACCTATACGATACTCAGAAGACCTTTCAATAAACGGTCACATGCCATACGGGGCAACAGATCATCCAAATGCCCAGAAAGAAAAAACCTTCCTAGAGAAAAACCTGTTCGTGTTTATAATAATCGTAATCATAATACTACTTATAGTTGGTCTAACCGTGAGTGGTAGGAAAAAACATAAAAAATAAATCTTTTCTTTTTTTTGTTACAAAAGTTACAAATAAAATAAACATAGAAATATTTAAAAACAAGTATTTAATATCGATAATAAAATTTTAGAAGAAAGGTGAAAAAAAATATGATGAAAAAAATATTGACACCAATAATAATCATGACGCTACTATTAACAAGCATAACCGCAATAGGAATAAAAACAACAAACCAAGAAACAGGATATACAACTATAATAATAGATGGAAACGATCAATTCACATCAGAAAACGGAGTAATAAGCGGAGCAGGACATATAGGTTATCCATACATAATTCAATTTGATGAAGCAATTGACTCTTTAACAATTAAAAACACTGATAAACTTTTCATAGTTCAAAACAGCATAATTAATTGGGATATTGAGTTTACCTCTGTATCAGATGGTACCATAAAAAACTGTGAATTCACTGGAGAAAACAGCGACATATACTTATGTTGTACAAATAACATGGTTATCCAAGATTTATCAACATTGGTAGAAATACACATTGACTATTCTGACTATGTAATAATCCATGATTTAAAACTAAACGGAGAACTCAGTGAAAATGATGTAGGCATAGATCTTTTCGATAGCACCAATTGTGAGGTATATAACTGTGATATAACAGGTGGTATAAGCGAATATGAAATTTCCGGTTTAAGAATAGAAAACCTTGCGTATGTTGATCCAGATCCAAGAAATATCATACATAACTGTAACATCTCAAACTTTGATAATGGGATACTTGTTTCGAGTGATAGAAACACAATATACAATTGTAATGTTCATGATTGTGTAATAGGAATTCATCTTTGGGCCAGCAATCAAAACATCATTTATCATAACAACTTTTATGACAATCAAAACAACGCTAAAGGAGAAGATTTCCCTCTTGATTGGAATTTTTTATACAAAGATAAAAGCGGTAACTACTGGGATGACTATGACGAACCCTGCGAATTAGCATTTGACTCAGACGGAGATGGAATAATCGATCTGCCCTACATAATATCAGACCACAATATGGATTGTTACCCACTAGCAAAGAAATACACAGGTGGAAAGATCAAAACAAAAGAAAACACTATGAACAAAGAATTCAACAATATACTCAGCTATTTATTTGAACAATTCCCACTACTAACAAGACTACTAAAACTATAAAACCCAAAAAATCCCTCTTTTTTTTAATATTTATTTTTTAATTCATTGATTTCACAAAGTTCAAATATTTTCTTATTTATATTTGAAATATATTTTTCATCAGGACTAAAATTTTCACCATACAATTTTCTATACAAGTTCAATATGTTTGGTAAATTTTTTTGTAAAACATTAAAAAAAATCTGTTTTTGATCACCTTTTAACTCAAGATGTTTATACAGTAAGTATCCTGCTTTGTATTGTTTAGCTTTTTTGATTATTTCTTCAAGTTCTGGTTCAACAAGATAAGGTAAAACAGGGATTAATGCCAAACCCGTGTTTATCCCATGGTTGGCTAGTGTTTCTATTGTTTTAAACCTAACATCTGGTTTTGGTACATTTTTTTCAAAAACCTGATATATCTCTGGTTTCTGCGAGGTTATACTAACTGTGACCCTGCTTTCTTTAATTTGAGAAATAAGATCCATGTCTCTCAAGACCAGGTTTGATTTTGTGAGAATATGACAACTTAGTCCATTTTCTTTTATTATTTTTATTATCTGTCTAGTTAGCTTGTATTTTTCTTCTGCTTTTTGATATGGGTCATGAACTGAGCCAATTATAATTGTTCCATTTTGTATCTGTTTTATTTCTTTTTTAAATACTTCTGGGGCATTGTTTTTGATGTAAATGGTTTTATCAAAGGATGAATCACAGTATCTGCAACCATATTCACAGTTTTGATAAGAGTCAACCGTGTAATCTCCGTTGAAAAGTTTATCCTTTTTTGTTATTTTGTTGATAACTGTGTCAACCCTGATTTGTTTATATTGCATATTTTACATTTCCTTAGGTGCATTGATTCCGAGGAGTTTTAAACCATTTCTTAACACTGTTCTAGTAGCATTTACAACTGTTAAACGTGCTTTTCTGAGCTCCTTGTTTTTCTCAGGTAGTACCGGGCAGTCTCTGTAGAACTGGTTGAAAGATGATGATAGTTCAAAAAGATAACTGGTGATGCTATGTGGTTTGAAACCTTTACATGCCTCGTCTATTACATCTGGGAATATAGCTATTTTTTTGATTAGATTTATCTCAGAAGGATGTGTTAAAGTGGATGTTTTGATATTATTCAGATCATCCTGTTTTTTTTCTAATATGCCACATGTTCTTGCATGAGCGTATTGTATAAATGGTGCGGCATCTCCTTCGAAATTAAGTGCTTCCTCCCATTTGAAAACGATGCCTTTCTCAGGTTGAACTTTTATTATATTATAACGTAAGGCTCCGATTCCAACGATTTCCGCTATTTCTCTCATTTTTTTCTCTGATAGTTCTTTTCCTCTTCTTTTTTTGACTTCTTTATATGCTCTGCTGACACATTCATCGATGAGTTCATCAAGGTATACAACACGGGCTTTACGTGTCGACATTTTTCCTCCTGGTAATGAGACAAAAGAGTAGAAAATTACTTTTGGGAGATGTTTCGCCTTGGTTAAATTCAGGGCGATTTCTACTTGTTTTGATTCAAGTTTATGATCCTCTCCGAGTACGTTTATTAGAAGATCTGCTTGTTGCGCCTTCCAATGATGAAACGCGATATCCCTTGTTGCATATAGAGTGGTCCCATTTTTTCTTAGGAAAAAGAATTTAGTGCTTCTACCTTTTA
>Ga0272442_10001996_pt1 | contig 30153 bp, 30 predicted proteins | sample SSMForm2O_FD_200262 | JGI IMG/M metagenome (GOLD analysis project Ga0272442, IMG submission 200262) | Marine sediment archaeal communities from Little Sippewissett salt marsh, Falmouth, MA, United States - SSM-Form-2O | ecosystem: Environmental > Aquatic > Marine > Wetlands > Sediment ...
CACTCGCTGTCGGAGCATCGGGCGAACATACGACCGTGCCCTGGCCTGAAGCCCCTTTCTTCGGAGTGGGCAAGGGAAAACAACTGGCAGAGGGCGAACTGGTCCGGATGGAGATACGGACCTGCCTCGACGGATACTGGTCGGACGCTGCACGGCTGTTGACCATGGGTCCGCCCAGCGAAGCACAGCAGGCGGCCTATGAGAGCCTCGTCTCTCTCCGGCGCAGGGCCCTCGAGATCCTGCAGCCTGGAGTAACCTGCAGCGGTGCAGCCGATGAACTGCTGAAATACTGCACTGAGAAGGGGATAGAACTGATCAGGGAACACGGTTTCGGCCACGGGATCGGAGTCAGTCCGGTAGAACCGCCGTTTCTCGATCCCACCGATCCGACCGAACTGCGGGAGGGAATGGTACTGGTTCTGACTCCCACGGTGAAGGGGCCGGGGGGAGAGCTTGTGCGCTCCTACGACACGGTGATTATGGAGGAGAACGGGCCCCGTTTGGTCGGCTGGTACAAGGACTGGGATACGCCTTACAAAGCGGTGAAGTCGTATCAGCACGGGGGCGGCTGACCCCTCGCATATAGACTGATCTCTCGTATAGAATGAGGTCATGAGCGGACTCAGACAGAAATATACATTCCGGTTCGGAGGGAGGAAGATCATTTTTATCAAGAAACCCTCCGAATCGGAAGCACATGTTCTCGGCAAGGCGGTCCTTTTTGCCCTCTACCGGGACGAATACCCGGATCTGACGGTTGAAATTCCCGTAGAGGGGAAGTACAAGCCGGACCTTGTCAGCTTCGATGAGGGAGGACGGCCCCGTTTCTGGGCTGAAAGCGGTACGGTGTCCAGGCGCAAAGTCGCCGATCTGCTCCACAAGTACCCTGCAACCCATCTGGTTTTTCTTCGTCACACACTCAATGTAGACACATTCGCGGAGCTCGTGGAAAAGGCATGCGCCTCCTTACCCCGCAACCGGACCGCACCAGTCGAAATAATAGGGCGGCCCGCCGATTTGTCACCTTTCATAGATAAAAAACACGAACTCAGCATCCGCCGCAGCGACTGCAGGGTTGTAGTTCTGTAAAGGCTGTTCTGCAGAAAAAAAAGTACCGTTTCGGGGACACTAAGTAACAGATCCCCCTCACATAAGTGTTACAATTAATACCATACAACAACAGGATGCTGAATTTGGAAATCGACGTCGAAGAATTCTACAAAACCTACGGCCCTATGGTGTATAGAAGGTGCCGCTATATGCTTGGGGATGATGAAATGGCAGTGGATGCGCTGCAGGATACCTTTGTGCGTATACTGCGCAGCAAAGAACGATTGCACGGCAGGGCGCCGTCGAGCCTGCTCTACACCACCGCTACCAACCTGTGTCTGAATATCATCAGGGACAGGAAGCGGAAGAGAGAACTGCAGTGGGATGACTGGTATGAAGCCCATGCGCACACTGACGGTTGGGAAAAAAGAATCCTGACCGAGCATTTCCTTGACCGGTTGTTCGAGGAAGAGACCGAGACGACCCGCACCATGGCTTTTCTCCACTATATCGACGGTTTCACCCTCGAGGAGACGGCCGAACAGACCGGATATTCGGTCTCCGGCGTACGGAAACGGCTGCGCAAGCTGCGGGAGAAGGGACTTGAAAGGAAGGAGGCATAACGCATGCAAGGCGGGAAAATAAACGAACGTGACAAATTCTATCTTGAGCAGCTCTTCATCGGCGAGCTGAAACAGGAGTCAAAGCTGGAACATATCCCGGAGATCGTTCGTCAAAATATGAGAGAGGAATTCAGGGCCGAGGCGGAAGAACTGTTCGACAGAATACCGCCCCGGCAGTTTGCCGAGCAGCTTCTCGAGAGGGAGAAGAATAATCAGCTTGAACAGCGACAGCTGCATAGTGAACTGTCATTGAACCGGGCGGCGCGGAGCTGGAGGCGTTCAGATGATACCGGCGTCCACTGGCCGTTGACACGTGTGCTGCCTATCGCGGCGGCAGCCGTATTTGCGGTACTGGTCGGAATACTGGCGACCTATCCCTCTCTGCAGCCGGGTTCGGATGCACCGGTTGAGAGGATAAAGGGAATGGAACCGGCGCTCAACATCTATCGTGCGGAAGGGGAGCAGGCCCGGCTGCTGGAAGATCGTGACCGTGCACGGGAGTACGATCTGTTGCAGCTGGAGTACAATGCCGCAGGTTATCCCTATGGAGTGATTCTTTCCATTGACGGGCGGGGAACGGTGACTCTGCACTATCCTACTGCTGCGACGCGTCCTCCCGAATTGAACAGCGGGAGTGTCCTGTTGCCCTATTCCTATCAGCTCGATGATGCTCCGGAATTCGAACGGTTCTTCTTCCTCGTATCGCAGAAGGAGTTCTCTCTGCAGAGGGTCCTCGAATCGGCCGAGGAGATGGCCGCCGGCCGGAACCACGGCAGGTCTGGAACGCTCGAACTGCCGGCCGACATCAAACAGTATAGTATAATGATTCTGAAGGAGGATAAGTGATGACCAGGACAGTACGGGGGCTGAAAGTCCTCCTGTGTACCCTTGTATGTATTTCCGTGGGGGCGGCTTTGTTCGCGTCCGAACCTGCGGTCAGGCGTTTTGGTCTTTTCGTGGGAGCGAACAACGGCGGACAGGACCGGGTGGTGCTTCGATATGCCGGAACCGACGCCGAAGCGGTGGCAGGTGTGCTGCAGCGGGCCGGCGGACTTCAGCCGGAGGACGCGCTGCTGTTGAAAAACCCGACCCGGCAGGAGCTGCTGGAAAGCATGGAGTATATCAACACCCGCATAACGGCGACCAGCGCCCAGGCTGCCCGGCAGGAGTTCGTGTTCTACTACTCCGGTCATTCCGATGAACAGGGACTGATGCTCGGAAGAGAACGGTTCGATTACAAGGAATTGCGGGACCAGCTGAAGGGGGTCAATGCGGATGTACAGATCGCTATTCTCGATTCCTGTTCTTCCGGAGCTTTTACAAGGCTCAAGGGCGGCATGCGACGAAGTCCCTTCCTGTTCGATGAATCGACGGAAGCAGCCGGACACGCCTTTCTTACTTCGAGTTCCGCCAGCGAAGCAGCCCAGGAATCCGATGAGATCGGAGGAAGTTTTTTCACCCATTACCTGCTCATCGCCCTCAGCGGCGCGGCTGACACGAGTCTCGACAACAGGGTGAGTCTCAATGAAGCCTATTCATTCGCGTCTGCCGAGACCCTTGCAAGAACGGAGTACACCCTTGCCGGTCCGCAGCACCCTTCGTACGATATAAATCTCACGGGAACGGGGGACCTCGTGCTGACTGACCTGAGGGAGGGGATCGAGCGGATTGCCTTCAGCGAAAGTCTCGCGGGACGGGTGTCGATACGCGACGCACAGGGCAAACTGGTGCTGGAGATGCGCAAGGAGGCGGATAAGCCGGTTGTCATAACACTGCCGCCGGACGGTTACACGGTAACTCTGGACGATGGAGTTTCCCTGAAGCGTACCACCCTTGTTCTCAATCCGGGAGCCGACGTCGAGGTGCGTCAGGATGACTTCCGGAGGGTGTACCGCGAGCCCGGAGTGGTTCGTGGAGGCAGGCAGCCTGTTGAAGAACAGGTGTACGACGGGGTAGATGTCAACATCGTCTGCGTTCGGGAAGGGTCGATGGATGGTATTCAGCTCGGTCTGGTCGGCAATGTGCTCGAGGGAGATATGAACGGCATACAGATTGCCTCGGTTTTCAACATCATCGAGGGGAACCTGGAAGGCGTACAGATGGCGGGAGTTTTCAACCTGTCTGAAGGGCCTGTAGAGGGCCCGCAGATCGCCGGTGTCTTCAATATAACCGAGGGATCGGTTGAAGGTCCCCAGCTCGCCGGTGTCTTCAACATGTCCGAGGGCAGGGTTGAAGGTCCGCAGATCGCGGGTGTTTTCAATATGATCGAAGGGGACAGCACCAGCGGAATTCAGCTTGCCGGCACATTCAATGTGGTCGAAGATTTCGATGGGATCCAGATGAGTGTGGTAAATGTGGCTGGTACAATGTCGGGTATACAGATCGGGGTTGTCAATATCAGCGACGAACTCCACGGTATCCCTATCGGCCTGATCAATATTGCCGGAAACGGGCTGCACCACCTTTCGGCCTGGTACGATCAGAATGAGATGATAAATCTCGGCTTCCAGTTGGGAACATCGTACTACACCTTTTTCCAGGGGGCCCTCTCTTCACAGGATCTGAACGAGGAGTTCTCCGCGGGTATCGGCATGGGGGTGGAACTGCCCCTGGGAGGCTTCTATCTTGACACCGAGGTGTATGCCAAGACCTATGCCGGGGGGATGGGCTCATTCGATGAGAATGTAGCCGAGGCTTTTTCGGAAAACGCGACTCCTTTTCCGGCCGTCCGTTTCTCTTTAGGGCGGAAAATCGGGGGCAACAGCGCCTTCTTCGCCGGCGTGGACATGTCGCTTCATCTCCGGGATGTAACTGATTTCGTCCCCGGTATAATGACCGGTTCTCCGTGGAGCCTGGACTATTCAGGGCAGGGGGATGTTGTTGATATCTACCCGAGCTGGTTCTTCGGAGTCCGTCTGTAGGTCCGCTTCATAAAGCGCGGCGGAGGGAGATGACGCAGGTCTGTCTCTCCAGCCGGGATATTATAGAAGACGCCCGTCGTGAGAAATCACGGCGGGCTTTTTTTTATGAAAAAATCTTGACGACCCCAATATTTGCTGTATAATAAAAAGAGATTCCATAATATGGGAAAAGGAGGAATTTATGAAACGTATAGTTTTACTTGTTCTGGTGGTATTCCTGACAGCAGGAATGGTCTGTTTCGCAGGCGGCCAGCAGGAAGCGGAGGGAGAGGAAGCGGCTGAAGAGATGGTGTACAATTTCAAGTACGCTCACACCCAGTCAGCCGAACACCCGAGAAGTGAGTCGATGGAGTACTTCAAAGAGCAGCTTGAGAAGCTCTCCGACGGAAGGATTCAGGTTGAGCTCTTTTTCGGGGGAACCATGGGAACCGAAGCGGAAGTGGTGGACATGGTCAAGACCGGAAACATCCAGGGAATGCGCGGCGGATCATGGCAGAAGGCCAATCCGAAATATTTCATCTATGCGCTGCCGTTTCTCTTCGAGAATCCCTATCAGGCCGGCCGCGCCATGGACAGCGAGATAGGAAAGCAGATCAATGAAGGCGCACTCGAGAACGGTCTCTACGTACCGGCATGCGGTGTTGCAGGCGGTGCACGTCAGATTACCAACAATGTTCGCCCCATCAATTCCATCGAAGATCTGAAGGGACTCAAGATCAGGACCCCGCCGATCGGCGTAATCGTCCAGTCCTTCAAGGCCTTCGGCGCCAATCCCCAGGAAGTCCCCTATACGGAGACCTACATGGCACTGAAGACCGGTGTGGTAGACGGCCAGGAGAATCCCTTCTCGAATATCTACGACATGAAGTTCTATGAACCTCAGAAGTACCTCTCGGTGGTAAACTGGGAAGTCCACCCGGATCCGCTCTACGTGAATCCCGACTGGTACAATGCGCTTCCCGATGACCTGAAGGCAATTTTCGACTCCGTATCCAAGGATGCGCTGCGCTACAGCAACAAGATCTGGCTCGGTTCCGAAGCTGAATACCTCGAAAAAATGAGAAGCGAAATCGAAGTGAATACGGTACCACCGGAGAACATCGCCGGTTTCATCGAAGCGGGCAAGGCAGTCTACCAGTACTACGTAGACGAAGGCTACTTTACCTGGAACGAAATCAATGAAGTACGCCGGGCGGCAGGTCTGGCGGCATTGAAGTAAGCGAGACTGTATCGTCACGGGCATTGAAGGATGCTGAGACCGGGTCTGTCAAGCAGGCCCGGTCTTCATAGCACTATAGAAGAAGCAGGGGCTTTCTGAATGCGAAAAAACACAATATTCGACAGGATATTTGATATCCTGGAATGGCTGATCACATCATTTCTGATCGTCATCTTTGTCTTGACCATTACCATGGTAGTACTCAGGTATATATTCAGGTCCTCCATTCTCGGAGGAAGCGAGTTGATTACATTTCTGTTTATCTACACTACGGCCATAGGCGCTGCGGTCGCCATTCCGCGGAACCGACACATACGGATCGATTTTTTCATCAAGCTGCTCAACGGATGGATGCGTATAGCTGCTGAAGTGCTTATATACCTGTGCATCGCCGGTATCAATGCGGTCATGACGCTGTACAGCCTGGACTGGATCGCGAAAGTGGGCAGGGACCTCTCCCAGTCGCTGGGGATACCTCTCGGATGGGTCAAAATCAGCGTTCCCATCGGCTGTTCGCTGGCGGTCCTGTTTTCACTCTACGCGGCCTTTATGGTCATACGGACCGGCGGTCCGCTGAAGGAGGAGACCTGTCTATGACATCCCTCCTGATTAGTCTGGTTGTCCTACTTGTTATTGGAGTTCCTATCGCATACAGCCTGGGACTGTCGTCATTGATCTATTTCGTGCTGAACCATCCCGAGCTTATATCGGTGATTCCGCAGCGGCTCTACGCCGGGATGGATGCCTACCTGATGATCGCGCTGCCGCTGTTCATCGCTATGGGGTGTCTGATGAACGAAAGCGGCATTACTCAGCGGCTGATAGATTTTTCCATGCTTTTCGTCGGCCGCTTCAGAGGCGGACTCGGGCTGGTCAATATCGTTGCCAGTATGGTCTTCGGAGGAATTTCAGGTTCCTCGGTCTCCGACACTGCATCGGTCGGAGCAGTGCTGATTCCTGAGATGGAAAAAAAGGGATATACCAAGGAGTTTTCCTGCGGTATCACGGTGGCTTCTTCCACCATGGGGATGATCATTCCGCCGAGCATCCCGGTGGTGATCTACGCCCTCGTGGCCGAGGCCTCGGTGGGCAAGCTCTTTCTCGGCACGGCCATCCCGGGCTTCATGATCGGCTTTCTCATGATCGGAATCACCCTGATTATTTCGCTGGTGAAAAAGTTCCCGCGGGAGGAGGTGGACCTCTCTCCCCGTGAGATCGGTATTACGGTGAGGCGCTCCCTCCTTGCGGTGATCATGCCGCTCTTCATCATCGGAGCAGTGGTCTTCGGAATCGCCACGGCAACCGAATCGGCGGCTATCGGCGTGCTGTACGCCTTGGTTATAGGAGTGTTTGTATTCAGGTCCCTCAATGTGAAGACCATATTCTCGGTAATGCGGAGGGCGATCATCACAAGCGCAACGGTGATGATTATCATAGCACTCTCCAAGATATACATCTGGATACTGGCGCTGGAACACATACCGCAGATGGTGGCAATGTTCATCGACGGACTCAATGTACCGGTATTCGTGATCGTACTTCTGGTAGATCTCATTATCCTTTTCATCGGGACCTTCATCGATGTCAGCCCTGCCATCCTGCTGCTGACACCGGTTTTCCTCCCGGCGATGATGTCTATCGGGATCGATGCGATCCAGTTCGGGGCTATTCTTATTACAGGTCTCGCTCTCGGGTTGGTGACTCCGCCGGTAGGGATGTGTCTGAACGTGGCTTCAGCTATATCGGGACTTGGAATCGGACGGATCTTCAGGGGGGCGTTGCCCTTCCTGCTTGCAAATATTATTACTCTGATTCTGATAAGCTTCGTGAAGCCCCTTACCCTCTGGCTTCCCGAACTTTTGATGAAATAAATACAAGGAGTTTTTTATGGAAACAAGAAATTCTATACATCCCGAACATGCGCAGCTGATGACGACGGAAGAACTGCGCGACGAGTTTCTGGTAACCGGTATTATGGAAGCCGGACAGATAACGGCAACCTACACCCATATCGACAGGGTGATCCTCGGCGGCATCTGTCCCGTGGACAAAACCCTCGGCCTGCCCTCCGGGGACCTGATCGCGTCAGAGTTTTTTCTCGAGAAGCGGGAGATCGGTATCTTCAACGTCGGCGGTCCGGGCAGCATCGAAGTGGAAGGCGCTCAATTTGATATGGATTTCAGGGACTGTCTCTACATAGGAAGAGGAGCAAAAAAGGTTCTCCTCTCCAGTAAGGACAAGACGAACCCGGCCAAATTCTACTACAACAGCACTCCCTCCTTCGTCGATCTGCCGGTGAAGAAGATCACCATGGAAGGGGCCCGGCACGTAAACCTCGGCTCGGCCGATAAGTGCAATGTGCGGATTATCAACCAGTACATCCACCCGGAGGTCATGGAGAGCTGCCAGCTGACGATGGGCCTGACGGTCGTAGAGAAAGAGAACGTCTGGAACACCATGCCGGCCCACCTGCACGAACGGCGAATGGAGGTCTACTTCTACACCGATTTTCCGGAAGATGAGGTAGTATTTCACTTCATGGGCGAACCCCAGGAGACCCGCCACCTGGTTGTCAAACGGGACGAGGCGGTGATCTCACCAAGCTGGTCGATCCACGGCGGAGCAGGAACGATGGCCTACAGTTTTATCTGGGGTATGGCCGGAGAGAACAAGGACTTCGGCGATATGGACGTCATTCCACTGGTAGAGATGAGGTAGGAAGCCCCATGAGCACGCAGCTATTCGATCTGAGTGGAAAAATTGCGGTCGTCACCGGTTCCAACAAGGGCCTGGGGCAGGGCATAGCGCTGGGTTTGGCGGAAGCCGGAGCGGACATCGTGGCGGTGCATCGCTCGGACATTTCAGAGACGAAGAAAAAGGTGGAAGCAATCGGCCGGCGTTTCGCTTCAGTGGAAGTGGAACTCAGCGATATGAAGCAGGTCAAGGCGGCCGTGCCGAAAGCCGCCGAAGCCTTCGGCCGAATCGATATCCTGGTGAACAACGCGGGAGTAATCAAACGGCATCCTGCGGTGGAGTTCCCCGAAGTTGACTGGGACCTGGTGCTTGATGTCAACCTGAAGGCGCTCTTCCTCATGAGCCAGGCTGCCGCACGGAAGTTCATCGACCAGGGGACCGGCGGCAAGATAATAAATATTGCCTCCATGCTTTCCTATCAGGGGGGAATTCTGGTACCATCGTATACAGCCAGCAAGTCGGCGGTGATCGGACTGACCCGGGCCCTTGCAAATGAGTGGGCGGCCCATACTATTAATGTAAACGGCATCGCACCCGGATACATGGTGACGGACAACACCGAGCAGCTGCGAAAAAACAAGGAACGATATGAGAGTATCACCAGCCGTATTCCCGCAGGAAGGTGGGGAAGCCCGTCCGATCTGCAGGGAGCGGCGGTGTTCCTCGCTTCCGCCGCTTCGGAATACGTGAACGGGTTCACCATCGCGGTAGACGGGGGGTGGCTCTCCAGGTAGAAGAACGAAAAAAGCAGGCCGGGATGAACGGGGAAAAGGAACGTCAATGAAGGTGCAACCAGCGGGAATGAAAGTACAATCAATCGATCGGGTCTTCGATATCCTCGAACTGCTCTCCGTGGAGCACGAGGGACTGAGTCTCACCGAGATCAGCCAGAAGCTCGATCTGCCGACCAGCACGGTTTTCCGTCTGCTTTCCGTGCTGCGCAGCAGGAACTATATCGAGAAGAACGACAGTACCAGCGTGTACCGCCTCGGACTCGGCTTCGTGGAACTCACCAGTCTGTACCTGAGCAACATCGAGCTCAAGACAGAAGCCCAACCGTATCTGCGCAGCCTCTCCAAACTGACGGGTCAGGTGGTCTTCATGGGTATCGAACAGGAAGGCGAGCTGGTATACATCGACAAGTATGAACAGTTCCGCGAGATACGCAACTACTGTTTTATCGGACAGCGGCGGCCCCTCTACTGTACCGCCCTCGGCAAGACCCTCCTGACCGGTTTCACGGACGATGAGATACGCCGACTGTACGACGGTGTCGAAATGAAGCCGATGACTCCCAATACCATCACCGATGTCGATCGCCTCATCGGGGAGGTCCACCTCAACCGTGAACGGGGATACTCTCTCGACAATGAAGAGATCGAACTCGACATGTTCTGCGTCGCCGCTCCTGTCTACGATTACCGCGGGACCGTCATCGCGGCGGTGAGCACTTCCTGGGACCTCAACAACCACAAAAATGCGGACAAACAGCGGAATATCAATCTTATCACCGAGACGGCCCTCAACGTCTCCATCAGAATGGGGTACCGGCCTGCGGGTATGAGCCTCACCGGCGCTTCCGGGGGTGCGGCGGGCGCCGTCGGCATTCCCGGGACCGGCAAAGCTTCCGGCGCTGCCGCCGGCACTTCTTCCAGGACCTCCTCGACTTCTTCCACCACCTCAGGCGCCTCTTCCAAGACCTCCGGCGCCCATGCCTGATCACGACAGCCCGGAAAAACTCAAAGCCTTCCTGGCTATCTGCCTGGCGGCACTGCTGTGGAGCAGCGGCGGGGTAGTGATCAAACTCATCACCTGGGAACCCGTGCTCATAGCCTGGGGACGGGCATTCTTCGGCGGAATATTCCTGCTCTTGTTCACCCGTTCAAGGACGCTGCGTTTCGCCCCGATCCAGATAGCAGGCGGAATAGCGTATGCGTCAACAAGCCTGACCTTCGTCCTGGCTATGAAGCTCACCCTGGCCGCCAACGTGGTGATGCTGCAGTACACCGCGCCGGTGTTCGCCTCTATCTTCGGCATTCTCATGCTGAAGGAGTATCCACGGAGAATCGACTGGTTCGTTCTGCCCCTCGTGCTCGGCGGTGTCTACCTTCTCATGGCCGACCGCACCATGGGTTCTTCCGTGCCCGGGAACTGTCTGGCTCTCCTGTCGGGTTTTTCTCTGGCAATGCTCACCATCGTCATGCGTCATCAGCGTAAGACTTCGCCCCTGGACTCAATTATCATCGGCAGCGGAATGATTGCTCTATGCCTTTTGCCGGCGGTCATCAAGCATGTCGATCAGATAAGCCTCTGGTCGTTGAATACGGGGCTGGTTGTCTTCCTCGGGGCCTTCCAGGCGGCCTTGCCTTTCCTGTTCTTCGGGTACGCGGTCAAACGGGTGACAGCCTTCGAAGCGACCGTGTTCAAGGCGGTCGAACCGATGATCAATCCCGTCTGGGTTTATCTTTTTACCGGAGAGAAACCCGGTCTCCTGGCGCTTACAGGCGCCGTACTCATCCTCGTGACGGTCCTCGGGCGCAATCTGATCATCATCCACCGCCGGCCCGGCTCATCGTCACGCCGTAAGCCCGGATGAAACCTGCTTGAAGGCCAATCACAGCTGTGGTAGGATAGCGCATCGGAGAAGCAGTATGAACAGCACGAAAGAGTAAGCTCCACGGAATAGATCTCGAATACAAAATCATCATTAACAAGGAGATACTCAATGCCGTATTTTACCTGTAAGAATAATTCTCTGTACTACCGCGAACAGGGGGCCGGACCGCTGCTTCTCATTCTCCCCGGCAACACCGCCTCTTCCGCCGCGCACCAGCAGGACCTCGACCGATTCTCCCCCAACTTCCGGACCGCTGCTCTCGATTTTCTGGGAACCGGGCTGTCCGACCGGATCGATCCGTGGCCGGTCGATTGGTGGCGAGAAGGCGCCGACCAGGCAGCAGCCCTTATAGCCCACCTTGGATATGAAAGCGCCGTACTGCTGGGGACCAGCGGCGGAGCCGTAACCGCACTGCTCACTGCTATCCACCACCCGGAGAAGGTGAGGGCGGTCATTGCCGACAGTTTCCCGGAGCATTTCTCTTCCGAAATGGCGGAGAATAATGTCGTTCGGGAACGGAGTGAGCCCGTTGAGGAACAGATCCGGTTCTGGCAGTACATGCACGGTGAAGACTGGCAGGATGTCGTAGATGCCGATACCCGGATGATCACCGGCTTCGCCGGAATCGGAGGAGACTGCTTCGCAGGAGAACTCCCGAAGGTCCGCTGCCGCGTTCTGATCACCGGAAGCCGTGAAGACACCCACATACCCCGAATCGAGGAGCAGTACCGCTCCATGGGCCGGCAGATCCCCCATTGCGAAGTTTTTCTCAATGACGCCGGTCAGCATCCCCTGATGTGGTCGGAGCCTGATGTTTTCTACCAGCTGGCCGACGCATTCCTGGAGCCCTTCGCCCTGCCGCATGGGGAGACCTGATCATCCTGTAAGGTAATTCCTGCCGGGCGCTGTGTCTGCGTCCGGTTTTTTTTAAAAAATATCACAAATTGTGTAACCTCCCGCCTCCTCATCCCTCTAAGAGGGCGAGAAACAAACAACAGAAAGGAGAAATATATGGATTATCGAAAACTGACTGCCCCCTGCGGGATCGACTGCTTCAACTGCGAAATGTTCGAGGATAACATCACCGAGGAGATGCAGCGCTTTCTGGCCCAGTACAAGAAGGTGGATCCCTCCACGATCAAGTGTCACGGATGCCGCGTCAGCGGGTGTCTGCTGCTTCCCGGCGAATGTCCCACCAGGCAGTGCGCTGCCGCCAAAGGAGTGGAGTTCTGTCACCAGTGCAGCGAGTTCCCCTGCACCAAACTGCAGCCCTGCCTCGACGGCGGAGACCGTTACCCGCATAACTTCAAGCTCTTCAACCTGTGCCGGATCAGGCAGGTAGGTCTGGAAAAATGGGCGGAAGAGGAGTCGGCGGCGATCAGAGCCCGGTACAAGAATGGAAAGCTCCAGATCGGCGGCGGGCCGGTCCTGCCGGAATAGTCTCACAGAGGGCGGCCGGCGCGGAACCCGGCACTGAGCGCCACGCCTGATTATAATGCAGGCAGCAATCAGTACCTGAGCAGGTTGAGCTCTCCTTCGTCGGCCAGCTCTTTTATCCTCGAAATAAAGTCGGGAAAAGAGGGCGGCAGAATCCGCGTGTTGTAGAGTTCCTCGATATTCAGGATGGTACGGAGCTCCCGGCTGTACTCCTCCACGGCGGTCTTTTTCCGGTTCCGGATGGTCGCGATCTCCTGCATCGTGGCCGTCTGCCCGGTCTGCTGAATGTAGCCGGCGAAGGAGCAGCAGTTGCAGGGTGCCTCCGGATTGATGAGCGAGCAGCGCCCTTCGATCTGTTCCTTCATGGTCTGCCGGGCCCGGTGCAGGTTGGTCTTGACCGCCTCACTGCTGATATCGAGAATACCGGACGTTTCCTCCACGGTACAGCTGAGAATACATCTGAGGGTGAAGACCGCACGATATTTGGAGGGCAGGCAGTTCATGAACATCTGCAGGCAGTTCTCCTTCATCAGCTGAGCGAGCACCTCATCTTCCACTTTGGGGAATTTGTTGATATACGCGTACACCTCGGCCTGGGAGATGTCGTGGGCCTCAGAGTACTCCACCACCGGAAGCTTTTGCACCTTCCGGGTGTAGTCTTTGGCCGCGTTCCACACGATCCGGTAGAGCCAGGTGTACACCGAACTATCCCCCCTGAACTCATCGAAGGCCCGGTAGGCGTTCATGAAGGAAGTCTGCAGCACATCCTCGGCGTCCTCCTTCTTCCCGGTGAGCCGGAAGGCGAGGGTGTAGAGTTTCCCGTAATGCTGCTTGTATGCTGTTTCGAAGGTTGTCCCCACTTTCCTCTCTCTCTGCATAAAATTATTGTTCAATATAGCACAATTCGGTCCACCGGCCGATGAATTTTTCAAAAAAAACCGGCCCGGGACTTGAATTGCCCGGGCCGGTCCGTGGATTTACAGTGTGATTCGCGTCCGCTATACAAGCGTTGAAATGAATCGCGGCGCGACTTCCAGGTTTTTCCGATACATGTTTATTCTCCTCCTTTCATGCGTTCGCCCAGCACGATCAGCTGATTTCCCAGCCATGCTGTGAAGCGCCCGCGCTGCCGATTACGGCACCTTCGAACCATCTCCCGGCGAGCCGACTCGCGCAGAAGATCCCTCTGCTGTTCTTTCCCTACATGGAAAGCCTCCAGGTCTGTCTGAAACATGACGAACCTCCTTGTTCAACTACAGGCCCGAAAAAAAAGCCGCGGAAATGTTCCGGCGGCTTATCCAGATGGTGCGGGGCAGGTTCCTGACGCGGAACCCCCGCAAAAAAAAGCCGCAGCCCGGTGTGGACTGCGGCGATGTTTTTCATGCTCTAAAGCTCAAAGCACGGACGCAGACACACCTCTCTCATCGGTCCCGAACGGGACTGCAGAAACGACGCTGATCAGAATCATCATCATAGGTATATCCGCTCCTTTCATAAAAATTGTCCCATAGATGTACACCATATGCCCGGTACTGTCAAGTGCGGTAATTAAACTGGAAAAAAAGATAGCGCAGCCGGGCTGAGTCTGCTTTGAAAATGCTTGCACATACCGAGCTTCATCGGTACCATGGGTGCTGTTCCTTATCGGCTGGGGACTGTTGTTACGGGCCGGGGTTCGCGCCATCAAAGCGCGTGGATAGAGCGCCGAAACCAAACAGGGAGAAGGTACATGAAAAACAGATGCAGATGGTACGATCAGAGCTCGGGGATGAAACGGGCATATGATGCCGGTCTGTTGGACAGGAAGTGGATCGACGATTACTGCCTGAACGGCGGGAAGAACTGTGTCCGCAAACAGCGCTTCGAGGGTGAGGGGTACGTCTCCCCCGACTATATTCTCCCGGACGGAACGGAGGACGAGCGCTTGAAAAAAATCATCGAGGAGCGGGGACGGTTTTGAGAATTCGGTGAAGCTGTCCGCCGTCTGTTTCTCAAGAGGTTCCACGACCCGGATACAGCTTGATCATCACACCAATAAACACGGACAGAATGACGACGGCTTTGATCCAGGACCCGCTCCAGTCTACCGACATTGTGGCGGGGGATCGGAAAAGAACGTCTCCGAGTCCGCCCACCCACCAGAGGGGAAAGAGTACGAGCCAGTGGTTCGCGATCCGGAAAATGGAAATGAAAAAAAGACCAACGAGGAAGAGCTTGAGATACTCCGGCTGGAAACCCGCGTGGTGAAAACTGTAGGCCGCGGCGGCCAGTAAGATTGCCGGAACGATTCCTAAGGCCTCTTCGAAATAATGTCGCAGAAAACAGGTAAAAAAGAATATCTCGAATATATTGGTGACCACCACGTATACAGCACCGTTCAGGAGATTGGAATTTAACGGCTGAAGACTCGTTCCCGGTTCGAGGGCGAACTGGATGAAGAGCAGCGTTCCCAGGGCGGTACTGATAAGAACGTAACGCAGCGGCCGGTCGAAGCGGATGCCCGCCTTCACGAATGCCGCTTCCCTGTTCATGATGAAAGCGGGAAGGAGAATCCCCAGGAGAATCACCTGAATCAGGTCCCGCCAGAGGGTGAAGCCAAACGATGATGTGCTCAGGCCGGCTGCGAAGCTGGCAGCCACAGAAAGGACTCCCAGGAGCAGGACCATGGCAGTGTTCTTTGAAGGTGTGAAGTGAAAAAATCTATCGACCATAATGAAGCTATACTACCATTTTTTTCACAGGATGATATTAGAAATCGGTAAAAATATACGGGTGGAACTTCAGGTAAAAATGTTCAGGGACCAGGAAGTTCAGGACCCGCGGCACGATGGAGATTCTTATCTCACCTTTATCTCCGGTGTGGTACAGCTCGCCGTCGACGTGGAAATAACTGGGTGCGGCTGTGTTAATCGTGGTCGATTCCACCTCGTAGCGCTCGATAAGCGGGTGTCCGGCCTTCACCAGGTGGCTGTTTATCTGGTCGTGCCAGCCGTTCCAGATCGACACAATGTTCCGGATCGCCGAGAAGCGGGTGGTGAACTGGAACAGATACGCTTCCATCTTTCCGTTGTTACAGACCACATCCGGACAGATCTTGAAGTGTTTACCGTAGTAAGGCCGGCTGCCGATTTCGATCAACGGCGGTCTGGTGATGCGGACGAAGCTGTCGAAGGGATGTTCGGCATTTATTTTCGCTCCCTTCATCACGTATTTCCCGCGGGAGAATGTGAGCTTCACTTCGGTGAGCTCCCTGAAGTCGAAGTTTTTCAGAACGTGAAAGCCGGATGACAGGTAATAGCGAAAACCCGGTGCAATCAGCTGGCTTTCAGCGGCGGAGTGTTTTTCTTTGCGGACCCTCAGTACTTCCGCGTCCAGGCCGATTCCGAAGAGCTGTCCATAGACCGTGTCGGTCTCCGTCTCAATTTTCAGGAGGTCCACGGGTTCATAATAGTTATGCTCGGCGCTGTTGATGTAGGTTTCGATCTGTTTGTTGATCCGCCATGGTATCTCATAGGAATCCTGGATCCCGTTTCCCGTTCCGCCGCGGAGAAAGCCGAGGGCTTTGTCTTCCGGCGGGCGGACCATCATTGAATTGATGGCGTTGTGGACCGTACCGTCTCCTCCCCAGATGATGAGATACTTTTTCGGGCCTTTACAGAATTGTATGACCTCGTCGCAGAGCTGTTGCGGGGTCCCCGCTTCGATCACCTCCGCGTTGGTCTCCTTTTTCAGTATCTTTTTCAAGATCTTCAGAGATGCACGGCGGCGCGTGGGATTTATGAGAAAAACACCGTTTTCGATTCGGCTTCTGGAATTGGTTTTCACAACCTAACTCTAATGCTCTTTAGCTTTGTGTGCAATACGGCCGGCCGGCTGAATTCGATCAGATGGGCGGTCCGGGTACCGTTTGCTGTTGGGCAGAGGAAAGTACTGCAATAAAAATTGCTGTTTTACTGCAAATATGCTATAGTTTTAGAATATTATTTCGGTCGAGAACCGACAAGAAGAGGTACCTACATGGCACAGACGATTCCCAAACTGCTCCAGGAGATGGTTGTCAATCATCCGGATATTGCTGCACAGATGAGTAAAGATAAAGACGGAATTTTTCATCCGAGGAGTTTCAAGGAACTCTACGAGGAGGTGCGGAAATTCGCCGCCGGTCTGCATCGGCTGAAGGTCAAGCGGGGCGACCACGTGGGCCTCATTTCGGAAAACCGTGCGGAATGGCTGGTCTCCGACCTGGCGCTGTTGTCTCTTGGTGCGGCGGACGTACCGCGGGGCAACGACAGTATGGCCGAGGAGCTGGCTTTCATCCTGGGCTTTTCCGGCTGTTCAGTCGTCATCGTAGAGAATGAAGAACAGCTGAAGAAGATCTACTCGGTACATGAGAAAATTCCAGGTCTGAAGCGATTTATCGTTCTCGACCCGGATTTTACGGGAGCCGATGCCGGCAGAGTGAAAGTCTCCACGTATGCCGAAGTGATCGCCGACGGCGCTGAATTCCTTGAGGGCAAGACGGACTTTATTGAAAAAGAGATCGAACAGGGCAGGGAGGACGACACGGCTACTATTATCTTCACTTCCGGGACCACCGGAGAGCCGAAAGGAGTCGTACTGTCGCACAGGAATTTTCTCTATCAGGTTGGTTGTATCCCCGACCGGGTCGATGTTACACCGGGCGATATCTGGATCTGCGTTCTTCCGGTGTGGCACTCCTTCGAACGGATTGTTCAGTATATCGCCCTCGGCAGCGCTTCCACCCTGGCATATTCCAAACCGGTCGGGCAGATCATGCTGGCCGACATGGCCGCAATCCAGCCCCACTGGATGGCATCGGTACCCAGAATCTGGGAGGCGGTACGGGCAGGAATTTACCGGAACGTCAAGCAGCATGGAGGGATCAAACTGCTGCTCTTCAACTTCTTCGTCGCAGTCGGCGGAAGCCACAAGAGAATGGCGGACAATATCCGCGGCCGTACGCCCGAATTCAGGAAACGTTCGAGAGCGGCGGATTTTGCTATCAACATTCTCCCGTACCTGCTGATGTGGCCCTTGAAACTCCTGGGGAATGCCCTCGTTTTCAACAAAATCAAGGTCAAACTCGGAGGAAGGTTCATCGCCGGCATCTCCGGGGGAGGTGCGCTGCCCCCCGCAGTGGATGCCTTCTTCGGTTCCGCCGGAATTCTCCTGCTCGAAGGATACGGACTGACCGAGACCGCCCCGGTCCTTGCGGTACGCAGCCAGTTCATGCCGGTTCCGGGGACTGTCGGTCAGATGCTCGAAGGGACCGAATGCAGGGTTATCGGAGAGAACGGGGAAAAACTGCCCTACGGTACCATGGGACTGATCTACGTCAAGGGACCGCAGGTGATGAGCGGATACTACAACCGCCAGGACAAGACTGCCGAAGTCCTTTCGCCCGACGGCTGGTTGAATACAGGCGATCTGGGAATGCTGTCGAAGCGGGGAGAGCTGAAGATAACCGGCCGCGCCAAAGACACTATCGTTCTCCTCGGCGGTGAAAACATCGAGCCGCTGCCGATAGAGCAGAAGCTGACCGAGAGTGAGTACATCGACACTGCCGTTGTAGTGGGTCAGGACCAGAAGTATCTGGCGGCGCTGCTTATACCCAATACCGCCGCGGTGGAGCGGTTCGCCGAAGAGAACCACATTCCCTTCGACCAGATGAGCGACCTGCTCGATTCGGATGAAATCCGCGAGCTGATGGACGGCGAGATAAACAATCAAATCAACGGCAGAACCGGGTTCCGGGCTTTCGAGAGAATTTTCCGGTTCGCGATTCTCCACGAACCATTTCAGGTCGGCGAAGAACTTTCGGCCAAACAGGAGATCAAGCGCCACGTGATAGCCGCCAAGTACAGCCGGGAGATCCAGGAGATGTTCTCCTGAGGAACTGCGGTCTGAGATGCCGGACTGAGACTGCTGTCCCTCTGGAATCCTGATCGGCTTTGCTGTACAATTGAGGAACTGCCGGCAGCGCTGAGGCACAGCCCTGAAAGCTGCCGGCAGCAGCCCAAATAGTCGATCACGGATTTATATGGCAGCATCGTTATTCTGGTATGATTTGGAGACATTCGGAACTGATCCTCAGCTCGACCGGATCGCCCAGTTCGCGGGTATACGTACCGGCGACGACTTCAAGCCCATCGGCGAACCGATAGTGGAATACGTACAGGTAGCCACCGATTACATTCCCAATCCGCGGGCCTGTCTTATAACCGGAATTGTCCCGCAGGATACTATCGAGAAGGGACTGCCGGAATTCGAGCTTGCCGAGAAGATATATGCCGAGTGGATGCGGCCCGGAACCTGCGTGGCGGGGTTCAACAATATCCGCTTCGACGATGAATTCATGCGGAATCTTTTTTTTCGGAACCTCATCGACCCGTATCAGCGTGAATACTCTCACGGCAACAGCCGCTGGGACCTGATAGATGTGCTCCGTGCCGCCCGGGACCTGCGGCCGGACGGGATAGAGTGGCCGGAGCAGGAAGACGGACGGCCCACCTTCCGACTCGAGAAGCTGAGTGAGGCCAATGGTATCTCCCACGAATCGGCCCACGACGCCCTGTCGGATGTCAGGGCTACTATCGGAATGGCCGGACTGCTGCACGAGAAGCAACCGAAGCTGTTTACCTACCTCTTCACCCACCGCACCAAGGACAAAGTCTCAGGTCTGATCGATCTGCGCACCCGCAAACCGATACTGCACACTTCGGTGATGTACACCCGTCCCGAGGGGTGCACCACCGCGGTTTCGCCGCTGACAGTCGACCCTCACTACCGGAACGCGCTGATTGTCTTCGATCTCCGCTCCGATCCCCGGCCGCTCATCGAGCTGTCGGTGGAGCAGATCCGTGAACGGGTCTTCACCCGCAGCGAAGAGCTCGACGGAGAGCGGATTCCTCTTCATACCATTCACATCAACCGCTGCCCGGTGATCTCCCCGCTGAAAAGTCTTGACGACGCGACGGCAAAGCGGCTCGGACTCGACCGGGAGCTCATGCACTCCCGCTGGCTGCAGCTGCGGAATACCGACAACCTGACGGAGAAGGTGCGGGCGGTCTTCGATACGCCTTCTCCCGCGGGGGATACTGTCGATGTCGATGCATCTATATATTCCGGCGGTTTTTTCCCTGACGAGGACCGTGAACTCTTCGAACGGTTTCACTCCGGGGGAGTGGAGAAGTGGCGGGAGTTCTCCGGACAATTCACCGACAGCCGGGCGGACAAGCTTCTCAGCCGTCTGATCGGCAGGAACTATCCCCATCGTTTGAACCAGAAGGAGCAGAAGAAGTGGAAGAACTTCTGTGCAACCAGGCTCCTTTTTCCCCCGAGCCCTCAGATAGACGACTTCGGGACCTTCGAGAAAAAGCTCGAAGTCCTCAGCCGCAGCACCGAGCTGACACCCCGGGACAAGGTAATCATCCGGAGGCTGGCGGATTACCGGGATCATCTGCGGGAGACGATTCTTTCCTACACATGAGGTTTCAAGAATGACTGAAACTGTTCATCGGATCAATTTTCACCGGGTGAATGCATACCTGGTCGAATACGGCTCTTCGATCACCCTGATCGATTCGGGGCTGAAAGGAAGGTACATCCGCGTGGAAGCAGCTTTGCGGAAGATCGGCCGCGGGCCGGAGGATATCAGCCTGATCATCCAGACCCACACCCACTACGATCACACGGGCAATACGGCGGAAAGTGCACGGAGGAGCGGGGCCCCCTGACGGTCCATAGATCGGAGGCGGACGCCCTTGCAGCCGGTTATTCGGCCTTTCCAGGCGGAGCTACTCCTCTTGGTAAAATGGTGACCGGCCTGGCGCGGGTCCTGCATATGGACGGTTCCGCTTTTCCCCCGGTGAGGGCCGATCTGCTGGTGGATGATGAGATGGACCTGCATGAGCACGGATTCCCTGGGGCGGCGATTCACACTCCAAGCCATTCGGCCGGATCTATATCCCTCCTGACCGATGACGGGTCCTGCTTTCCGGGGGATATCCTCTTCAATATCTTTCGCGGCACCGTTCGTCCTCCCTTCGCCGACTATCCGGGCCGACTGCAGGGGCACTGGCGGATGCTTCTGGATCGCGGGGCACGGATATTTTATCCCGGGCACGGGGCTCCGTTTCCGAGGGAAAGGGTAGAGGCTGAGCTGCAGAGGACTTGAGCAGCGGTCTGAGGAGTTTCCGGACCAGCCGGGCGGCACCGACGGGCCGCCCGGGCTATGTCCTGCGCGGGCGACTCTTAATGTGGCCGCGCCGCTTTTATCGCCGCCAGGACCCGCGGAGGAGTGAGCGGAAGCTCCCTGATTCTCGCGCCGGTGGCGTTGTATATCGCGTTTGCTATAGCTGCGAGGGGCGTATCGATCCCGATCTCGCCTACCGACTTCGCTCCGAATGGACCGCTCGGGTCGTAACTTTCGGCGAGCTCCACGGTGAGCTTCTTCACGTCTTCCCTGGACGGTATCTTGTAGTGCATCAGGTTGTTGGTCAGCATCTGGCCCTTGCTGCTGTACTGGACGTCTTCATACATGGCCATGCCGATTCCCTGGAGGAGGCCTCCTTCCACCTGTACCTTCGCCAGATTGGTGTTGATTGGGGTGCCGCAGTCGACGATGGCGACGTAATCCAGAACTTCGACCTTGCCCGTCCCGGTATCGACTTCGATCTCCACGAAGCCCGCCATGTAGGGCGGAGGTGACTTCTCGCCGGAGAAGGAGCCTTCGGCGGCGAGGGTCTTCATATTGGCCCCCTCGTGGTACAGGGTGTCGAAGCTGAACTCCTTGAGTCCCACAGAGTGTTTGCCGTCGCCGGTACGCAGCTCCTTCCCGTCGAACTCGACCTCTTCGGCGGCGACGCCGAACTTCTCCGCTGCGGCGGCGCGGAGGACCTGCTTCATGTTTTTTGCTGCCCTGATGACGGCGTTCCCTGAGACGTAGGTGGTACTGGATGCGTAGGCTCCGACATCGTACGGCGTCCGGTCGGTGTCCGAGGCGTAGACGATGATGTCGTCGCTGGAGACACCCAGCTCCTCGGCGGCGATCTGGGCGAGAATGGTGTCGCTTCCGGTCCCGAGGTCGGTCGCTCCGATGTGAAGTTTGAAAAAACCGTCGTCCTGCAGCTCGATGTGGGCAGATCCCATGTCGATCAGGGGGATTCCGGACCCCTGCATGGCCAGTGCCATCCCCTTGGCTCTTATTTTTCCATCGCCGGACGGTACGGCGAGCTTCTTCGGGTCCCATTTGATCAGCTGTGAACCGCGATCGACGCAGTAGTCGAGCTTGCAGCTCTCGATGGTCATCTCGACCCCTTCGCTGCCTTCACCCATGATCTTGAAGATCTCGCTGGTCTCCCCTTCGGCGATCATGTTCTTCCGCCGCAGCTCCGCCGGGTCCATCTTCAATTCGTGGGCAAGTTCGGAGATAGCCGATTCGAGGGCGAAATTACCCTGAATTGCCCCGTAGCCGCGGTAGGCTCCCGCGGGGATCTTGTTCGTGTATACGATCTTGCCGCCGAAGCGTACCGCCTCGACCTTGTTGTATAGGGGGAGGGTCTTCGATCCGCCCACCATGAAGACCGTAAGGGCGTGTTCGCCGTAGGCCCCGGTATTTGAGAGAACGTGCATGTCGAGCGCCCGTATCCGGCCGTCCCGGCTTGCTCCGACCTGCATGTCGATGCGCATCTGGTGACGGGCGAAGCTGGCCTCGAACACTTCCCTGCGGGTCATTACTACTTTAGCGGGTTTTCCGGTTCGGAGGGTCACCAGGGCCGCGTAGGGCTCGACGTGGACGTGCTGTTTGCCGCCGAAGCCTCCTCCGATCCTCGGCTTGCGTATCCGGATGGAGCGCAGGGGCATCTCGAGGGCCTGACCCAGGAGCCGTCTGGTGTGAAAAGGATTCTGGGTGGATGTAACCACGTTGAGCCTGCCGTGGAGATCCAGGTAGCTGTAGGCGGTGTGGGGTTCCAGAGCTACGTGGGCCTGGGCCTGCGTGTAGTAGCTGGACTTTACCGTTATTTCGCTTTCAGCCAGAATTTTTTCCACATCCCCGATCTCCATATCGTATGCTGCGGCGATGTTGCGCTTCGGTTCGAATCCGATGGGAAACATGTCGTGTATCTCGGGTTCCGGGTGAATGACCGTGGGGTTGTCCATTGCGGCTTCGAAGTCGAGGACCGCATCGAGAACCTCGTATTCAACCTTGATCAGCTCCAGCGCGCGGATGGCTGTGGCTTCGTCCACTGCCGCAACGGCGGCTACTTCATCCCCAACATAGCGGACGTACTGATCGAAGATGAACTTGTCATGGGGACTCGGTTCGGGATGCCCCTGTCCGGCCCGGGTGAACGGTATCCGCTTTACATCTTTGTAACTCAGAACACAGGCGACGCCGGTGAGTTGTTCAGCCGCCTCCGAATCGATGGAGATGATCCGGGCATGGGCATGAGGGCTGCGGAGGATCTTGACGACCAGTGCATCCCGGGGAGCGAGATCGTCGGAGTAGGCCGGCCGTCCGGCGACCAGACCCTGTCCCTCGATTTTTCCCCGCGCCTTTTTTACTTCCTTGAACTCTCTATGCATGGGTGGCCTCCAGGTATTTCTTGATCGCCCTCATCTGACTCTCGTACCCGCTGCAGCGGCAGAGGTTGCCTGCCAGATAGTGCTTGATCTCCTCCTCGCCCGGTGAGCCGAGTTCACGCTTCATGGCGATAACGGTCAGGGCGAATCCCGGAGCACAGAAGCCGCACTGATCGGCCCCTTCGGCTACCAGGAATTCGCCGAATTCGGCGGCTTCCTTCTCGAGTCCGCGAATGGTGGTGATGGAGTGTCCGTCCGCCTTGGCTGACAGGTAGGAGCATGAAAGGATCGGAGTTCCGTCGAGAAGAACGGTGCACACCCCGCAGCTCCCGGTATCACAGCCCTTCTTGACTTCCGTGTAGCCGGCTCTCCGCAGGGTATCCACCAGCATGTCCCCCGGCTCTATGTCGAACTGTTTTTCCAGTCCGTTGATGTTCAGTTGAATTCTCATTGTGCCGCCTCCTGTACTGCCCGCTTCACGAGGGTAGTGCACACCGCAGTGCGGTATTCACCGCTTCCGCGAATATCGCTTCCGAAGGAGAGTTCCGCCGCCGCCTGCTCGGCTGCCTTTCCGATGAGTAAGGAATCCGGGGATTTTTCGGCGCCGAGTGTCTTCGCAGCTTCGACTGCAAGACGGGCCGCGCCTGGACGGGCGCCGACTGCTATCCGCCATCCCGTATCAGAGTGAACCGCGGCGGTGTTGAGGATCGGAAAATCGTTCACAGTGGTCCGAACCGTGGTAAAGGCGCCGGAAAGGCCGGCAGCCGGTACCAGAATTTTTTCTATTAGGATCGGGCCGTTGGAACGGTTGCTCAGAAATTCATCGAAACCGACCGTACCCTCTTTGTAGAGTACGACCTCCGCTCCAGTGGCAAGCAGGGTGGTGTTCAGGTCGGAAAAGCCGTAACGTCCGGCGACGGTACCGCCGACGGTTACGATGTTCTTCATCTGTACACCTACGATGTGGGCCGCCGTGTCGGAAAACAGCCTGCCGAAGGCGGCTTGCAGCTCCCGGGATGTCTCGATGTCCCGGGCGGTGCTCATTGCGCCGATCTCGATCATGCTGCCTTTTTTTCGAATATAGCGAAGACCGAGAGCGGAGAGATCTACCGCCAGATCCACCCTGCGGGCGTTGAGCCGGGACCACGCACCTCCACCGACAGGAAAGCCTTTCTGTTCATGAACCAGCGTGTAGGCCTCGTCCAGAGAGGCTGCACGCACAAAAGTCGATATTTCCATACCCACTCCTCCAGGTAATTTCTGTAATGATAGGAAAAAGTGTATGCGAACGCAATTGTATCACGGCTATACTCGTTGTGCAACAAATTGCAACGGAGTGAATGAACGTATGTATTTTATCTGGCGGCAAGGGAAATAAAATCAGAGGTCCATGGCGCATTCAACGCAATGGCTGCCGGGAGCTTCGAGTTCGAGGGTGGCGTGTTCAATCCCCAGCTCGAGGAGGATCTCCTTCAGCTCCCGTTTTATGGTTTCACCTGTGCTGAGAGAACCGTCTCTCCGGAGAACAACGTGGGCTGAAAATATCGTATAGACACCGTCAATTGACCAGAGATGGATGTCGTGAACATCTGATACACCCGGATGAGAGTTCAGCCTGGTTTTTATAATCTGAATGTCCATATCTTCGGGGATGTACTGCAAAAATATTTTCAGCGCGGATTTCATATTGGGATAGATCCTGCTGAGCACGAAAACCGTAATGACTATCGAAAGGAGGGGATCGAGAATCGGGAGATCGAAAAAGAGAAGGATCAAACCGACTATCAGAACGGCGATCCACCCCAGGACATCTTCGAGCAGATGGAGCATCACGGAACGCTCGTTGAGCTTGGTACCGCCTTTCAGACGGAGAACGGCGATTCCGTTTATCGCCACCCCCGCGATAGCCAGGAGCGTCATACCTTCCGGATGTACTGCCTCCGGGTGAAAAAGCCGCGGAATTGCTTCCGACAGGATGTAGATGGATCCGAGGAGCAGGACCAGAGAGCTCAAGAGAGCACCGAGAAGGCTGAACCGCTTGTATCCGAATGTCAGCTGATCCGTGCTCTTCCTTATTGAAACTCTCTCCATGTACCATGCGAACAGAAGAGTGAACGAATCGCCGAGATCGTGAATGGCGTCTGAAAGGATGGCCACGCTGTTCGTGAGCAGACTTCCGGCGATCTCGACTAGCGTGAAGAAGAGGTTGAGGAAGAAAGCCGTCTTCAGGTTGGTGGTACCATGATGATGGACGTGCGGGGATCTGTGTCCGGGGCCCTTGTCGTGGCCGTGATTATGATCGTGATGATGGGCGGGAGAAGCGGCAGCCTCACTCTCCGGCTTGCCGCGGTCATTACTGTTCATATGAAAAATATACTAGAAAAACCAGCTGTCAGCAAAACGTATCGGCAGCCTGCTCCGGCGGGCTGGGCGGGGGCGGAGGTCTGACGGCGATAGCCTTTTCCGCAGACCGGATTTGCGGTTATGAAAGTTTGACAGAACGCCCAATATCCGCTACAATAAAATGATGTTCCATAATATGGAACAAATTCCGTTCAGGAGGCCGGTCATCAAGATTCCTACCATCCGTATTCAGAATGCAACCGTTATTACGATGGACAGTCAGCGCAGGATCCTCCGTAAAGCCGTAATTGATATTAAAGGCAATCGGATCGATTTTGTCGGCACTGCGGACGAACTGTCCGCTGAAGCCGGATCCGACCGTGCAGCCGACCGCGTGATCGATGCCGCCGGCATGGTTGTACTGCCGGGGCTGATCGATACCCATGCCCACGCCGGACACGGGCTCACCAAAACACTTGGTGAGGGAGGGGCCGGTATGGACTACTCATGGGATCAGTTCATGGAGCGTATCTATTTCCGGGGCTCGACCCCGCGCTTCTGGGAAGTAGAAGCGCGACTCTCCGGGCTGGAAAAGCTCCGCTTCGGAGTGACCACCGGGATGAGTATGATGGGTTCCTACCCGCGGTACGATGATGCTGCATACTGGCAGGCCCACGTGGACGGAATGTCGGCGGTCGGCATACGGGATATTCTGGGAGTAGGCACTCCCAACCCGCCTTTTCCCAAGACTTTTCGTGAATGGAAGAGTGACGGAAGCTACCGGGAGCACACCATGAGTCACCGCGATTCCTTTGCGAAGACCCGGGAGGCGGTTGCGGCCTTCAACGGACTCAACGACGGCCTGACCATGGCGTATCCCACTCCGTCAGGAGTAGGCCGCCGGGATCCCCTGACTGTAGAGGAGCAGATTGCCCAGAACAGGGCGATGAAGGATATCGCTGATGAGTTCGGTGTTCCCGTTCACGCCCATTCGTATGGAGGAGACATACAATTCGCGCATAAGCATTTCCCCTTCATGCTGGGGCCGCACCTTTCCCTGGCACATTGCACGGGTATCGACGAGGAGGAGGTTCGGATTCTGGCCGAAACAGGCACCAGTGTCTGCAGCGGGCCGAGCACCGGATCGTACATAAAGGCACGGTGTCCGGTGGTGGAGCTGATCGATGCAGGATGCACCGTGAGCTTCTGCACCGACGCAAGCGCGCCTGATCGTACGTACGATCTTTTTGAAAAATTACGTATCGGAGCGAGACTGCACAGGGTGCACTTCCATGACGGCGGGGTCCTGCCGGCCGGGAAGCTTCTCGAGATGGTGACTGTCGATGCAGCCCGGTGCCTTGGGCTTGAGGATGAACTCGGTTCGATTGAAGCCGGCAAGCGGGCGGACATCATCATGATCGATATGCGCAAGCCCCATCTCGTACCGGTCTGGCATGAACCGATGCGGATGGTCTATCAGGCTTCGGGACATGACGTTGATACGGTCATCGTTGACGGCAGGGTCCTCATGGAGAGGCGGACTGTGGATCATATGGATGAATCACGGGTCCTCGAAGATGCAGCCGAAGAGGCATGGCTGGCTCTTGAACGACTCGGTTTCGAAGCAGCCGCGGAATTACCCGAAAACATGTGGGGCGTGACCCACTATTGATAAAGCAACAAGGAGCAAGCACTATGGCACAAAGACCTGAACTGCCCGGAAACAAGGCAGAGAAACTGATCACCTTCATCTATTACAAGGACCTCCAGAAGGGGATCGACTTCTACGGCAACGTACTGGGTTTTCCTCTCGAAATCGATCAGGGCTGGAGTAAAATCTACCGTGTCTCCGAGGCGGGATACGTCGGTATCGTGGATGAAAAGCGCGGTATGCAGAACTGGCACAAGGACAAGACGGTACAGATCTGCATACGGGTCCCCGAAGTTGATCCCTGGTACACGTTCGCGAAGGAGCTCGGGGTGGAGAACCTCTCCGAGATGTTCGTCAGTCAGGAACTGAAGATCAAAGCCTTCGTGTTCGATGATCCGGAAGGATACCAGATCGAGTTCCAGGAATCGACCGAATAAGGGGAATAAAGCCCGGCAGCTTCATCCGGATGCCGGGCTTCCCTGTATACCTGCGGGCCCGGTAATACGGTCCCGGTAATTGACTATCGGGATATTCGATAGGATAATGGTGACGTGAAGAACAAAATCACTACCCATTACGCATCCCTCACGCCACAGCAGAAGAAGATAGCCAACTATATCCTGGACAATCTGAACGATGTTATCTTCAACAACGTCAGCTATCTGGCGGAGAAGGCGGATACCAGTGTAGCGTCCGTCATCCGTTTTGCCCGCGCGCTCGGTTACGAGGGCTTCCCGCAGCTGAAAGACGACCTGATTGAATATTACCGGAAGCAGATGGACATCGGCGGCCGCTTCAAGCGGACCATCGAGAACCTTCCCGACGGGCATCCCTCCTATGCCGATATCACCCGGTCGGAAATTGCCTATCTCCAGCGCTCTATTAATGAACTCGATCAGAAGCAATTCGACCGGGCGGTTGAATTGATGTGCACCGCGAAACGTCTCTACATCTTCGGAAACGGTTCGAATGAATGTCTGGCCAATAATCTCTTCTTCCGGCTCAACCGCCTGGGGATGGAGGTGGTCCAGCTGTCGGAGTCCGGCCACTGTCTGGTGGAGAATCTCTTCAGGGTCGAACCCGAAGATGTAATCGTCGTATTTGATTTTTTCACCCCCTCCCTGGACACGACCAGAATCAACGAACTCAAACAGCGCAATAACTACACGATCGTCTCGGTCACCGATACCAGCAACCCACAGATGATCAGGAATTCGGAGGTCGTGCTCAACGCCAAGCGGGGTTCATCGAAGTTCTTCAATTCACATGTCGTTCCGACGGCCATTATCAACGCCCTCGTCATAGCGGTTGCCCGCAATCTCGGGGAGCAGGCAGTGGTCAACCTCAAGCGCCTTTCAAAGCTCCGGGAAAAATATTCGTATCCCCCGCTGAGCAACAGCATCAGGCTGGGTGAAAACCTGGAGTAAAGTACAACGGGATAAAAAAAGGGCTGTCTTTAATATAAAGACAGCCCCGAAAGTCATAGGGTTCTAAGATCTAGTAGTCGTAGTTCCTGATAGCGTTGATCAGATCCATGCCACCGACTTCGCCGGCATACTTTGCGTACACTTTCTCAGCAGCTGCTCTGAAGGGTTCCGGGTCGGGATACGTGACGGTAACGCCCTTCGCCTTGAGGTCGTCGAGCCTTTCGACTTCCCATTGAGCGTACAGCTTTCTTTCGAGCTGAGTGGATTCGACTGCCGCTTCGTCGACGATCTTCTGGTATTCAGCAGGCAGACTATCGTAGAAGACCTTACTCATAACGGTGTATCCGATCAGGTTGATCCAGCCGATCTGTGCCCAGTAGGGAGCAGGTTCGAAGAAGCTCTTGGAGTAGTAGTTGATGTTGGCAGCTTCTGCGCCGTCGATAACATCCTGTTCCAGAGCGGTGTAGAGTTCGCCGTATGCCATGGGAAGCGGAGCTGCGCCGAAGGCCCGGTAGGCTTCCAGGTGGATGGGGTTCTCCATCAGGCGGATCTTCTTGCCCTGCAGGTCGTTGATCGAGTTGACCGGACCGACGGACTTGGTAGTCATGATATGACGCAGACCTACGTCTTCGAGTCCGAGCAGGTGAAATCCCTTGTCCTCCATGGCTTTCCGGATCGGAGCTGTGACATCAGGATCGTCGAGAACCGCATTGAGGTGTTCCTTGTTCTCGAACATAAAGGGAAGTTCGAAAATCTTGACTTCAGGAACGAAGTTGACCATGGGGCCGGTGGTGTTTGCCATCTGGATAGTACCATCCTGTACTGAAGCGAGGACTTCCATCGACTCACCAAGCTGATTGTTTGGGTATATCTCGACTTTTATTTTTCCATTGCTTTTTTCTTCAACAATTTCCTTGAACAGTTCCGCACCTTTTACCTGGGGTTCACCAGGTGAGTTGGTGTAGTGGGCCCTAATTGTGTATGTCTTTTCAGCTTCCTGCTGTCCGCCTGAAAAAACAAACGCAATTCCGATTACCAGCATGAAGACACACAGAAATGTGACGCGTTTTGACAATTTCATGCTACCTCCCTTTTAATTTGTATTAGATTACTTTACCAATTATAAGACAATATTCAAAGGTGTCAAGGGAAAATGAAATACCATTTCACATAACAAACCACTAAGCATTTCAAGTCTGAACTCAGGGAGTGCCGGAACGTCTCCGGTATGTTTGAGTAAAGATTAATTTTGTCTCCGATAAGTTTTTATATTTATATAATTTATATTTTCAAAACATAAGGGATCGAAAAGAGAAGCGGAAAAGGCCGGAGCAAAGATGAAAAATTATTTACAATATTAAAAATCTCGAAAAACAATAAACAACCCCTCTTTCAAATGGTGACGAGTGGAATTGAGGAGCAGCCGGGCACAGGCTGTATGGGTGCGTATGCCCGGCTGCAGTATACTTAAAGGTATAGTAGTTTTAACCCATCAAGTCCATCAAA
>Ga0272442_10001997_pt1 | contig 30151 bp, 26 predicted proteins | sample SSMForm2O_FD_200262 | JGI IMG/M metagenome (GOLD analysis project Ga0272442, IMG submission 200262) | Marine sediment archaeal communities from Little Sippewissett salt marsh, Falmouth, MA, United States - SSM-Form-2O | ecosystem: Environmental > Aquatic > Marine > Wetlands > Sediment ...
CCCCAGCCCCATTCTTCGCCAAAAGTCATGGTGCCAAAGCACAGTTCCGAGACGCGCAGGCCGCTTTGGCCCAGCAATTTGTATCGCATGTTGGTGACTCCTCTGATTAATTCCGGATTAATACATTGTTTACGTTGATATCGCAGATACGGTTGAGATTTCTTATTGTGTCTATGATAATCCTTCTGTCACAGAAGCGCCAATTAAATCGTTTGGGTATTTGGCGTTATTTTTTTATTTTGGATTTTAGGATTTGCCCGTGCTAAAGCATCTTGCACATTCTCCGAAATTATGGGTATAACTATCGTATTACAATTATAGACCGGTCGCAATTGTCCGGGAAACAGGAGTATGGACGCACAATTCGGCAGTATGGAGTGTTGCAATGGCAAATGTGAAAAGCAGAAAAGGCGTTATCGGCATTCTTACCGGAGGCGGCGACGTTCCGGGGCTTAACCCGGCCATCCGGGCGGTTACGATTCGGGCCATCAGAGAAGGCTATCAGGTAATCGGTCTTCGCCGTGGCTGGGCCGGCGCGCTTGAGATTATTCGCGATAAAGAGGCCGACAACAGTGACAATTTTTTAATTCTGACCGAGGACATCGTCAATAAAGCTGGGCGCACCGGTGGGACTTTCCTTCACAGTTCCCGGACTCATCCCGGCCACGTTAGCAGGGAAATGGTGCCGGAACACCTGAAGGAGACGTACACTGAGGATCGCAACGACATGACCGCCGAAGTGATTAAGAATCTGGACTATCTTGGTATTGACTATTTAATACCCATTGGCGGTGATGACACGCTGAGTTACGGGGTGCGGTTGTATAAAGAGGGTATCAAGGTGGTTGCCATGCCGAAGACGATGGACAATGACGTTCCGGGCACCGATTACTGCATCGGTTTCAGCACCTGTGTCACCCGGACTATCATGATGACCAATAATCTGCGTACTTCAGCGGGTTCGCATGAGCGATTCCTGGTACTTGAAGTGTTCGGTCGTTACGCCGGATTCACCGCGATGCTTCCGACGATGGCCGGAACCGCCAATCGCTGTGTTATTCCAGAGTACAAATTCGATATTGAACTGTTAACCAAATTGCTGACGCAGGATCGTCAGAAAAATCCCAGTAAGTATTCGGTGGTCCTGGTTTCCGAGGGGGCGATATTTGAGGGAAGCGAGATGGTTTTCCAGGATAGTGAGAAAGACGCCTATGGTCACGCCAAGCTTGGCGGAATCGGGGATTTGGTGTCGGCCAAACTCAAGGAGCTTTCGCCCAAATATAATCACGGTAAACCGATCGACGTCATCAATCAGAAGCTCGGTTACATGGTTCGGGGTGGTGATCCCGATGCCATCGATTCCATCGTCCCGATGGCTTATGGCAACCTGGCGCTGGATTTAATTCTTGACGGAATTCACGGTCGATTGGTGGTGCTCAAGAACGGTCGCTATGACAATGTTCCGATTGATGTGGTCACCAGTACCAAGAAATTCGTCAATGTTGATAAGCATTACAATCGTGAACGCCTGCGTCCACAATATAAAAGCTTTGAGATGCAACCGCAGTTTATTATGACCAGTGAGTAATATCAGTTATCTGAAAATTCCACAGTAATATCACTGTACCATCTCCGGACACCTTCCGGCCGGAGATGGCGCGATTCGTTAGATTTCATCATGGGGAGATGTTCGAATCTGAACGTTTTTGTCTTCCATCAGCTTACCCCTGCACTTTTTCGAAACAATAGAATTATCATCACGTCACATTAACTGGACATGTAGGTTGGGTCGGGTTAACGTATTGGTTAAGGAGATAAACAGTGAGGCGTGCACTATTACTAACCGGTCTTACTGTCCCATTACTTTTATTCTTTTCAATGGGTGTCATTGCCCAGGATGTGGAAAAAGTTACAAGTACCGAGGACAGAATTGTGCCCGAATTACGGGCCTATCGCATTAATCCCCACCCTCCGCAAATTGACGGCAATCTTGATGATGAAATCTGGAAGAGCCCCCATGCGCAGTATGCGGGGAACTTCACCCAGCGTGAGCCGAATGAGGGTGATGCGGCCACGGAATCAACTCTGGTGGCGGTAGCGTATGACAATGATGCGCTCTATGTTGCATTTTGGTGTTACGATTCCGAGCCGGATAACATAGTCGGGCAGTTGGTTCGTCGTGACCGTTGGGCGGAGTCGGACAAGGTGACCTTCAGGATTGATCCCTATCACGATCATCAAACCGGCAATGCTTTTGAGGTCAGTGCCGCGGGAGTACAACGGGACTGTCGCTATTATGATGAAAACAACTCCGATATGTCCTGGGATGCAGTTTGGGAAAGCGGTGTTCAACGGCAACCCTGGGGATGGTCGGCGGAAATGAAGATTCCCTATAACTGTTTGCGATTCACTGAAAGGGAGGAACATGTTTGGGGGGTGGACTTTCAGCGCGAGATTAACCGCAAAGACGAATATGTCCGCTGGGCCTTCACTCCTTTGGAGGATGGTGGATTTGTGTCCAATTTCGGACACCTGACGGGTCTTAGCGGTATCAGGCCGGCTCGGCACATGGAAATAATGCCCTATGTTGTTTCCAGTTTTGAAACAGAACCGAAGAGTCTCGGTAATAGCGACGGGCGCGATTATGTGAGCAATACCGGTTTTGATTTCAAGTATGCGCTGTCATCGAACATGATTGTCAATGCCACCATTAATCCGGATTTTGGCCAGGTCGAGCTTGACAGTCCGGTGTTGAATCTTTCCGCTTATGAGACGTTCTATGGAGAGAGGCGACCATTCTTCCTGGAAGGATCACATCTGTACAGTACCGATTTCATGTTATTTTACTCGAGGCGTATCGGTCGTCCGCCATACAACGGTGTCGATGATCCAGAAGGTCTTTATTACACCGATTATCCCAATGCCACCACGATTCTTGGTGCCACTAAAATCAGCGGCAAGTTGTCGGGGGGGACCTCGATTGCCGTCCTAAACGCTATCACGCAGGAAGAAAAGGCCGAATATGCCGCCGAAACCAATGTGGTCATGGATTCCAACCTAGTTGATGACGAGTGGGTTCATGAGCTTTTGTCGGCCGATACGGTTGAGCGCGAGGAGGTGGTCGAGCCACTGGCCAGCTACACTGTGATCAGGTTAAAGCAGGATGTGTTAAACAATTCCAGTGTCGGGGCCATGTTCACCACGGTGAATCAGGAAGGATATCACCCGGCGGTTACCGGTGGTGTCGATTGGCGTCTGTATACTAACAACGGCACCTGGCATACCGGCGGTCAGGTGATTTTCAGTCGTGTGGATAATGAAAATACTGGTTTTGGGCTTAATGCCTCCCTTGCCAAAACTAGCGGTAAACATATACGAGGTTCGGTTGACGTTACCTTTAAAAATCCGGATCTTGAGATTAATCGTCTCGGATACACTTCACGCAATGATACAAAACATGCCGGTTTTTGGATGCAGTATCGCACTAATGATGATTGGTGGATCATTCGCAATTCATATAATAACATTAACTTCAATTCTTCCTGGAATTACGACGGGATCAACTATTCCCTTAATGCTGATTATAATGCTCATATTGATTTTATTAATAATTGGTCATTAGGGTACGGGATCCAAATGCAGGCGGAAAAATACAGCGATATTGAAACGCGGGGCAACGGGCTCTGGGTTTGGCCGAAATATCCAACGTGGAGTTGGTGGATGAGCATCAACACCGACAGCCGAAAGAAGATTTCATACTGCTGGAATCCCGGTGGTGGTCTTGATCGGGGTGGATCCTGGTGGGCCAATTATATTGGGTTCGACTACCGCCCCCGGAGCAATATGGAGTTTTCATTTGGCATCAATTACTCACGGTATTTGAATGCCACGCGCTGGATTGATGAAATTGATGGACAATCTTTATTTGCGGATCTTGATCGGGATAATATCTCACTGCGCGCGTCATCGAGTGTGGTGCTGAATAGGAATCTTTCGGTGCAATTGTCCGCGGTTGGGCTACTAACCGGTCTGGACTATGAGCGGCACCGCTATTATCTTGGTGATGGCAATTATTCCGATGAGTTGGACGGATTGGAGAATGACTATGACTATAATTACTCCGCGCTCAATTCCACCTTATTGATTCGCTGGGAATACAGTCCTGGTAGCACATTGTATCTGGTATGGACGCGATCACGTCCGGAAGTGAACGATGGAATTAGAAATGTCAATCTGGCCCGTGATATCAAGCGGTTATTCAAGGGTGATGACTATAATGTCTTTTTGATCAAAGCGAGCTATTGGCTGAATGTATAAAACATAATATTATTGTACGTCACTGCGGGTATGGTTATATGATCATGCCCGTTTTTTTTTGCGTGGTATCGTTTTTCGTTTCAGTGCCCTTGCAATATATGTACTGGCATCGGGTGTTTTACATGATGTGTCGCCGTGATCAACTATAACCGGGCCGATCCGTTTGGCGGTTTTCAGGGCGTCGGTGGTTAGATTATTCATGTATGTACCAATTGCGATCAGAGCATTGTTCATGGCATGGCGGGCGCGATTGGGTGAGTTGTGAAGCTCGGTTTCGATCGTTTTCAGCAAGTGCCGACCGTCATCATCGGAGAACTCGAATCCATCCCGAAGCATGACCGCCAGCATAGCGTATCCGGCCTACCGGGTATATTCCGGTTGGGCCTGAATCCATTTCCGCATTTTATTCTCGGCGTACGGTGTGCGAGAAACCAACTCTGCAACCATGTCAGCCAGCAGATAATAATCGGTGGCCGCAATCCAGCGGTTGGCATCACCGGTTTTGAAACGATTCGGGTCGGCAATCATAACTGCCAGCGTCCTGGCATCGGTATTGTCAGATGCCCAGAGTTTCTGAGACAGACTATGATCCTGTCCGATTTTATTTTTCAGTTTGTTAAGATTGGCAAAACTGACACCGAACACATTTTCCCCGGCGCCATGACGTTTGTAGACCTTGGCATTTTGAGCAGTTCCCATCGTCCTGAGGGTGGATATGACTTCGCGGTATGTCATGTCACCTCACATATTGATTGGTGGGTAAGTATTCTGTTGTGCATCCTTCCGATGATATTACGTTCGTCCGGTCATGATATTTGTCCGGGAATGGGCTAAACTCGATCCTGTGTCCAGGCAATAACGGCAGATGGAAGCGTGTGGGCCAGGTAAATCAATCCCCACAACAGAAGGATACCGAATGAGGTGTCGCCCCGATAGGTAAAAACACTGACAAAGATAACGGCCAGGCAAATGACTCCGAAGATGGCGTATGATTGACGCACCGCATTGTGCACGATTTGCATCTCGCGTTCGTCGAGATTCTCTGTTTTGGCGTGCACTAGTTTCCACAAGCCAGTCCTAATGTGCAAGTAATATAGTGAGACCAGAATAACAACCAGAGACAATGCCGTGCCGGTCAAGTACACCGGATGCCGGGAATAATGCTCGATTTGATAAAACATCCCCAACAGTGCCAGAATCCCGGCATAACTGACGACAGTCCATATCCTGCGTGCTGATTTTGACATTGGTACATGCATGGTTTAATCCTCGCGTTTTTTTCGTTCATACAATTCCTGACTCAGCGGTTTCATCGGTTTGATTGAAAAAACCAGTTCAATCGGGAGTCCAAAGCACTCGCTGATTCGAAACGCCAGATCCAGACTGGGATTATATTCTTCCCGTTCCAGATAGCCGACTGTCTGAAAATTAACGCCGATATTCTCCGCCAATTCCTTTCGAGACATACCACGTTCTTTTCTGAGAACTGCAATCCTGTTATATAGTTTTCTTGTATTCATATTGCTAATATAATAAAGAGTTGTAAATATACAACAATATTATATAATAATTATACTTTATCGGCCTTATTAATGTTTCGTTTAATTTTAAATTTAATGCTATTGGGGGTGTCAAAAGAGCTGGCAAACAATGTCTCGATATCACAAATTTGTGTAAAAGGCAATGTTTTATAAATCCAATAAAAAACGGGGCGAACCTTCCGGCTCGCTCCATTTTTATGGATTCTTAGGAGGTCAGTGTCTCCTCTCTGATGGCGATGTGGCAAGTGCCTGGTCAGGGCGAATTCGTCGCGTGGCGTGGCTAACGACCATGGTGACCACCGCGAGAGTGATCAACAGGGCGGGCCAGAGCGTGATCTGTGGCGCGATAAGGTGAATGGCCAGGAAAATGCCCAACACGGCCAGGATTGCGATTCCCTGAAAGCCCCGGTTGTTTCTGTTGCTGTGTCTCATATTGTCTCTCCTTTCGACCTGATTCCTTCTTAATGTATAGCTACTAAACAATACGACAAAAAAAATATCAGGTTTCAGATCTTTTATCAATTCCCTGTTCTATTAATCTTAGGAAATCCTCGAGGATTCGAGTTTGTTCCACATTAAGCCTTTTAACAAAGGCATACAGCTCCCGATCAATTTCTTCGTGGGCCCGTTCATGTGAATAATAGACGATTTTGCCTTTATTGGTAAGCGAAAAAACGGCCCGGGGAGTCTGCCCGGGTGACTCTATTCTTTTTATAAGTTCTTTATCTTCAAGTTTATGGACCATTTGCGACACTGCTCCCTTGGTGACCCCGTCTTTGACGGCCAGCTCCGTAACCCCCGCATCGGGATAAAGACCGATGAGCATAATCAGGTGTATCTCTGCTGGAAAAAGAAGTTCCCCCAATCCGTATCGACGTGGTTGTCGCTGATTTTTCACGTATTTATTAAGCAGTCGAATCAAGATTTCGCCAATATTTCTAGTCTGGTCCTTCATGGTTATAAAGTATAGAAGCTATACATAATTGTCAAGGATTATTACAAGGTTTTATAGTAAAAGCAGGTGGGGATTACATTACCGCGCGGCGAGATTAGCAAAATTGCTGGACACTGAGGAGTAGTATTTGTTATCTATACTTGAGTATCAGCAAAATATACACTCTCTGTTTGAAGGTGATTATATGCAGGAACTGCATTACCTAAAAGATATTGTTATTATTCTCGGATTTGGGGTGCTTGTTGTTTCGTTGCTACAACGATTAAAGCTTCCAACGATAGCCGGATTTATCCTGGTAGGCATTATGGTTGGTCCTAACGGATTTCGACTAATTGATGATTCTAAGCAGGTTACGGTCCTGGCCGAGATTGGCGTAACTCTGCTTTTATTCGGTATTGGGTTGGAAATGCCCCTGAAAAGGTTTCGGCGTCTGTGGAAACCGATCATCGCGGGGGGTACGATTCAGGTCGGTCTTTCTTTGTTGGGGACTTTTTTAATAGCCCGCGTGTTGGGATTATCCCGGGAAGTTTCCTTTTTTATCGGGTGTGTCGTTGCGATTTCCAGCACGGCAATTGTGTTGCGCGAACTTGAAGGTCGGGGAGAAATCGACGCTCCACACGGCCGATTCACGCTGGGAATTTTGATTTTTCAGGACCTTTGTGTTGTTCCAATAGTGTTAATTTTGCCACTTTTGGCGGGACAGGGCGGCAGTAGTCTTGATCTGTTGTTGATGCTTGTTCGTGCCGTGGTCGTCGTGGCGGCAGTACTGGGGGCATCGCGTCTCCTTATTCCCCATCTCATGAATCTCATTACGCAGGTGAGTAATCGATACATATTTATCATGTCCCTGCTGGTAATTTGTATTGGGACGGCCTGGATTACTGCCTCGGTCGGTGTCTCACTGGCTTTAGGTGCTTTTCTGGGGGGATTGGTAGTGGCCGGTGGTGAATACCGTCATCAGGCCCTGGCTGATATTATTCCGTTTCGAGAAGTGTTTGTCTCCATATTTTTCGTGTCGGTTGGGATGCTACTTGATCCAGCGGCATTGTTTGCCAATAAATATACGATCCTGATACTGATGGTTAGTGTTATTACCGGCAAATTTATCGTTGTCTTTATCGCCGGTTCGCTTCTCCGCATGCCCTCGCGAGTTAGTGCTATGACCGCAATGGCGCTGTCGCAAGTGGGAGAGTTTTCTTTTATATTAATTGGAATTGCGGTCAGTTATCGATTAATCAATAATACCCTGGCCAGCAATCTTATTGCTGTTATCGTGCTGACTATGTTTGCCACGCCGTTTCTACTTAATCTGTCTCCCAAGGTGGCCGCGGGCATTGGTTCTATTTGGTTTTTGCGGCGTTTTGTGAATGTTCCCTCGGCTGAAACTGCATCGGAGAGCAAGGCGGCGCTGGTTGGGCACATTATTATTGGTGGTTACGGTGTGGCGGGAGCGGAACTGGCACATGCCTTGAAGGAGTGCCAGACACCATATATTATTGCCGAGTTAAATCCTGAAAATGTCAGGGCGGCATGCCAGAGCGGTCACAAGGCGTACTATGCCGACATTACATCTCCTGAGGTTTTATCTCACCTGGGAGTGTCGGAAGCGAAGGCGTTTATCATTGTTATTAATGATCCGACCGCAAAGCGACAGGCCATCCGGGCGGCCCGGAAAATAGCTCCCAATATTCACATTATGGTTCGTGCCCGGTATTTACAAGATCGGGCTATAATGAGGGCAACGGGCGCCGATGAGGTTGTTATTGCTGAAGTTGAAGCCTCGACCGAAATCATCAAGCGCGCACTTCAACGATGCAATGTCGATGTTTCCATTATCGAGAGGCACATTGCGCGTTTTCATTCTCGGGAATCTGATAACGCCAACTAAATACCGACCACATATTACTGCTTTGCGTTGTTGCCGTTAGACCGCCCCGAATCCTTTATGGCTTTACGCAATAGGTACTCGATGTGTCCGTTCAGACTCCGCAATTCATCATTAGCCCACCTTTGCAACTGCCGGAGGGTTTCCGGATCGACGCGGATAAGAAATGGTTTCTTTTGTGACACAGCTACTGATACAGAGTTCCGGTGTTGATGACCGGCTGGGTGGCTGTTTCACCACACAAGACCACCAGCAGGTTCGACACCATTGACGCTTTTCGTTCATGGTCGAGTTCGATGATGTTTTTTTGTGAAAGCTGTTCCAGCGCCATTTCAACCATGCCGACCGCACCTTCAACAATAAGCTGGCGAGCCGCCACGATGGCACCGGCCTGCTGTCGACGCAACATGGCCTCGGCGATTTCGGGGGCATAAGCCAGGTGACTGATGCGTGCTTCAAGCACCTCCACGCCCGCCTGATCCAACCTCTCCTGAATTTCGACGCGCAGTTTGTCGGAGATGGCATTGGTGCTTCCACGCAGAGAGACGGTTTCGTCATTGTGTGCATCGTAGGCATATTGAGTGGCGAGGTTACGAACTGCCGATTCGCTCTGGATGCGTACGAACTGCTCGTAATCGTCGACCTGGAAACAGGCTTCGGCTGTGTCGACCACTTTCCAAACCACGATCGCCGCGATTTCAATCGGATTGCCTCCGACGTCATTGACTTTCATTTTGCCAGTTTCGAAATTTCGCACGCGAAGAGAGATCCGTCGTTTGCTTAACAAAGGATTGGCCCAGCGCAAGCCTTCCTGGCGAGCCGTTCCGGTGTATTTACCGAACAACTGAAGGACACGCGCCTCATTGGGGTTAATGAAAAACAGGCCTGCTATCAGGAAGATGTCAATTGGTACCCAGACTGCGGCGACAATTTTGAATATAATTGGCATAAAAATAATTGCAAATGCCGCTCCGAGTAGAAGAAACAGCAGTACAATCAGGGCCAACCAGCCTGAGGCGACGGTACGCTCACGTTCCTTTATCATAAGGTCCTCCTTTAATTGTGATATCATAATGATATTACGAAGATATCACATTTAGGTTTCATCCGCAAGTTAAATTTGTTTAAAAAATGCGATTTCAGACGCTTGCAGGTCTGGTTCTGAGATGTATAACCTATTGGAAACTATTTGCTTATATAACTCGGAAGATTAATCGATTTTCCGGGCAGTATCTGCACCGAACATCATCCGAGTGACATGAGCAGTTACCTGTTCTTTGGAATTAAGCAAAAATGTTATGGTTGTCATATGATCATGTGCAAAGAAAAATCGGTTATTTGCCTCCGGTAAAATGACATACGGTGGACCATCGCCCCGTTGCGCCGTCAGATGCTGGGTTTGCAGTTTTATATGCCGGATTTCACCTGATTCCAGTTGGTACTCACCCTCATAGGTCTTCAGTTGTTCGGGAGACAGATAAATCGGCTGTTTTACCACCGGTAGATCATAGGGTTCATTCAAGGCAATGGCCGCCAGGCTGGTGGCAATAGTATGTACAGGCGCGGTGACGATATTGCTCATTACAATTATGCACAATGAATCATCGGGCCATCGTTGCCAGATTGATACGTACCCGGGTACTCCTCCGCCGTGGGCGGTTAATCGGTGACCGGCCAGATTATCCACGAGCCAGCCATAGCCATAGGTAGCCGCATGTAGCGTTAACATTATATCGATAGTAGCCTGATTGAGCAGGGTGGTGTCGTCAAGTGCGCGGCTTACCCGATAGAGATCATCCACGGTCGACGCCAGCGATCCGGCGGAATAGCCACAACTGGGGTGAATTGATGGGACTGCGTTCAGAATCCCCTCACGATTGGGAGCATAACCAATCGCAAAATCACTTCGTTTGGCATAATCAAAGTAGACGCCAGTGTTATGCAGGTCCAGCGGGGCACAAATATGTTTTTGTATATATTCATCCCATGACAATCCCGAAACCTTCTCAATGATACGGCCGAGCAGAACATAATTGGAGCTGCTGTATGCGTATTTTTCGCCCGGCTTAAAAAGCAGGGGAAGATCCTTGAAATAATCGGTGATTTCATCGGCGGACACAAATTCATTGATCCGTTTTCGATATTCAGCGTTGTTAGTGAGATCCGGAATACCCGACGTGTGGGAGAGCAGGTGATGTATTGTAATACGATTGGCGACTGTTTTGGGATAGTCTGGAAGATATGCTGAAATGTTCTTTTTTAACTCAATTAATCCTTGTTGATAGAGTTGCATGGTCGCAATAGCGGTAAATGGTTTGGTTGTCGAACCGATCAGGAATTTGGTTTCCGGGGTGTTGAGTCGATGGTTGGCAATATCGGCGAAGCCATAGGCCTTGCGAAATAAAATACTGTCGTTTTGTGCCACCAGCACGACTCCCTGAAATTTCCAAGTGTCCACTGCTGATTGCATGTACATGTCGAACGGTGTTAGTCTTGTGTCAGCCGTAAAGCATGATATTATTGTCATCAGGAATAATCCCACTGACATTGTCATGAAGAATATGGTGTTTTTCTTAATCATCACATTACCTCTCGAATAATTTGGTAGAATTTATTCTTTGCATGACGTTCTCGCCAGGGGTAATGACCACAATCAGTCAGGATATAAAAACGAAGGTTGCCAATACAATCTTCGAGGAGGGGCCGGATACCATCGATTGGGTGTGGGTCGTACTCACCGTGAATAACCACAGTTGGGATGGTAATTTGGGAAAATTCATGTTTTAATGCACCGGGAGTATCTCGAAGTTTTTCGAATTTGGGCCAGACCTTTTGAAATATCTCGGGTTGAGGAGCCAGGGCATCACCAGCCTGTAATTCATCCGGCAATTCATCATAGGTATCCGCGCTGGAAAGAATGCCGCCCCATTCGGAAAAGAGTTTGCGTCGTTTTTCGTCGGAGGCCTTTTTCATTTCATCTTGAAGCACTGCGATGCGTTGTCGTTCCGTTTCGCCAAGGCGTTCCATGCGGCGACGTTCAATTCCGGCTGAACTCTCCCGGTCAAATACGGCACTTCCAATGAGAATCAACTTGTCAACCAATGTATTATAACGGGCCGTGATCAGGAGCGCTAACACTGCGCCCCACGACGACCCGATCAATGTCGCCGGCAAATCGGCATGAGCAGTCAATTGACTATGCAATTCCCTGACTTGACCATCCAGTGAGTCTTTGGTCTGGAGTGGTTCCAGTACCCCCGTATCGCGTGCCAGTTCTCGCGCCACCGGCGCCATGTATCCCGGGGCGCCCGGTCCGCCGTGGATAACTACTGTTTGATAGGGTGGCCTGCCATATTTTCTAGGGTTCATTATGATACAGTTCTCGTTTATTCATTGAAGACAAAGGTTTTTGGGCACAGTAAAATGGTCGTGTCGAACTGGTCCGATGCAAGTCGCCAGACCGGAAGCGATATCTCGGAATGATTCTTACGCGATTGATCGCGCATATAGCCTTCATCTGACCGGCAATAGCTTTCAAACAGGATCGCTAATAAGTGACTACACATCGTAATCCTAGGGCAATTGTACCATCCATGGAATATTTTGTTGTTTACTTTCGGCAATCAGTCTGTCGAAATCTTGTTTAACCTGCGGCACGGTGTAGTAATTTTCGGGGTGTACCAGCACCGCCAGTGTTTTTTGGCGGGCCTGTTCCATCGCCCATTCGACCGTGAAAGTTTTGGTGTCGCGATACGATGGGTGCATCCAGAAAACTTCTTTGAAAAATTCCTCGTGAGTGTAATTCTCCGATGATATCATCCCGTTGCCAAAAGGGAAACGGATGCCGTGCTTTTGATCCCATTCGCGATATTTGTTTTCTTCATATGGCGCATAATGGCGGCGACCGAGTTTGTGAACACCGGAGCCGTGCTTGGAAAAACAGGTCACACGATTCAGCCCGGAGCGGTGCTGGAAGTGTGCAACTTCTTTCAGAAAGGTTGCTTCGGATCGAGTGTTTTCGGCGTGCAGGCCGATTACATGTCCCATCTTAAGATATTCACGGATCCCGGTTTGGGATGGAAGGGTGCACAGCCTGAAAAAGAAAATGGCCGGGATGCTCTCTTGATGTAAAAAGCGGGCGAATCGCCTGGAAGTGCGGTCATAGCCAAGAATTTCGAGTGATGGAAACCAGGCATTTTCACTGAGTTTGCTGATAATCCGCCGGGTCAGACCGGAGGATCCATATGGTTTGTCGACGTCAATGCGTAAGATTAACGGCATGGCTTGTTCTTGACTCCGTCGGTGAAATGCTTATCTTGCAACATATTTAAGGCGAGATCTGATGAGAATTCTTGTTTGCGATGCCGATTATAAACATGCGCTCGGGATTGTCCGGGCCCTTGGTAAGGCCGGACATCAGTCCTATGCCCTTGCCGTTGGCCGGAGATCATTATGCTTCTCATCCCGTTATTGTGCCGGGGAGTTGATCGCCCCGGACTATGATGATCCCGCATTTCAACACTCCCTTCTTGAGCTCATCGAACGACAGCATATTGAACTGGTTATTCCGGTTGGCACGCGATCCTTCAAGAAACTGTCGTCCTGCAAAGAGGAAATTCTCCGCAGGGCCAATATAGTTATTGCCGATAACGATGCAATCAATTTTTGTATGTCAAAAGAGCTCACCTATCAGCACGCCGCGAGAATCGGTCTTCCGGTGCCGAAAACCATGTATCCCTACGACATGGAGCAGGTTGCGGAATTTGGCAAAGAGATTGCATACCCCTGCGTACTCAAAGGTCGCTTTGAAGTTGGTTATAACATTGTAACCTATGCTAATCATCGCGATGATCTGATTCGCAAATACCAGACACTCTGCACGCGGCATAATCTTGTTAAATCCGAGGAGTTGCCAATGGTGCAGGAATACATCACCGGTGATGGCTACGGTTTCTTTGCCATTTATAATAATGGGCAGTGTGGCCCGACGTTTCAGCACCATCGCCTGCGTGAATTTCCTCCGAGCGGCGGATTCAGTGTTGCCTCTGAAAGCGACTGTCATCCGCGCGTTTTGGAATTTGGCAAGCGCCTGCTGGATTCGCTCAACTGGCATGGTGTTGCAATGGTGGAATTTCGCATGAATGCCGAGGGAGTTCCGGTATTGATGGAAATCAATCCGAAGTTTTGGGGTTCGTTAGATCTGGCACTAGAGGCCGGAGTGGATTTTCCATCGGCGATGGTAGATGTTGCCTGCAAACGTGATCTTCAATTTTGTCATGAATACAGGTATCCTTTTCGATATCACTGGCCCCTGCACGGGGATTTATTGCATGCTATCATGAAGCCGCGAAATCTAGTGGCGGTACTGGGGGACTGTCTCAATCCCCGGGTTGGCTCCAATATGTGGTTGATGGATGATTTCAGAGGGACAATGGGTATCTGTCGTTCAGTGATAAAAAAGGCATTCAGAAAGCTGTTAACACGATGAGTGACTCACGACGCAAAGGAATAATGCATTTTCACTCCCGTGCTTCGTTTGATTGTCTCAGTTCGCCTCTTGATATCCTGCGTTTTGCCCAAAGACATGGGCTGGACTTTTTGATTGTGACCGATCATGAGACCATTGACGGTGCGATACGACTTCGGGAGTTGGCACATCATCGCGGACTGGACCTTGAAATTCCCCTGGCCGCCGAATATTACACCAATTACGGTGATGTTATCGCCGCCTTTATTGCCGATGAGATTCACACCCGGGATTTTGATCAACTAATAGCCGAGGTTGGTCGTCAGGGTGGTATAACGCTTCTGCCTCATCCCTGTCGCGGCCATACCAATATTGACTATGTTGCCGCACATGTCGACTTGATTGAAATATATAACAGTCGCCAGTCGGTTGTTGATGATCGGCGTTCCGAGGAACTCGCGAAAAAATATGCCAAGCCGGTGTTTTACGGTTCAGATGCACATTTGGTGGCCGATCTTGCCAGCGCTATTGTCACCCTGGATAAAAAATATGATCTCAAAACCGATTTGCTCAATAATATCATAACGGCTGAGACCTGCCAAAAAACCGCGCGTTTGCACGTTCGGTTTTCGCAACTGGTGGGTGCCTTTCGAACCGGGCAATTGACCCAATTATTTATGCGAAAACTACTCCGAATGATCGGCCGTAATTATAAGAGCTAATTCCATGACTAGTTATGAAGAATTAGACCGCGCCGGTGTGGTTATGTGATCGGTGGGCGATGATGCTGTGGACTTATGCAGTATGGACGACACCGAAATGGTAGTGATATTTCCTGCCCAGATGGTGTATTACATCGTAATGAAGCGTGTGGGATTAAAGCCATGGTTCAAGGCGACAGTTAAATTTTATTATTTTTTCTCGGAATTGCGACGTATGATACCGAGCGCCTTGATACGTGATGACAGAGTTGACGGCTTCATGCCCAGGAGCCTGGCGGCGCCATCCGGTCCGGATATTCTCCAGTTTGTATCGTCGAGTGCGGCAATGATATTGTCGATTTCAACCTGCCTTAACTCGGAAGCATTGAGAATATGTTCGGGGGGCGCGCTTGTTGGCACTGTTTTCGGGCCGGTTTTTCCGGCGATCATTCCTGCAGTTGACGGAAGGACAATCGTCAGCTTGTTCTCTTTTGATGCAATAACGCTTCGTTCGATGACGTTTTCCAGTTCACGGATATTACCCGGCCAGGAATGTCTCTGCAAAATTTCAATTTGTTGTGGTAATAGTCTGTATTCGGGTCGGCCGATGCGCCGGCAGGTGCGGTGGAGGAAGTATTTTGCCAGAAGCGGGATATCCTCCAAGCGGCTGGACAGAGGGGGGATTTCAATGGGAAATACGCTCAGTCTGAAATAAAGATCCTGCCGGAAATTTTGTTTGAGAATTTCCTCTTCCAGATGACGGTTGGTGGATGCAATAATACGGACATCCACACTATTTGTGATATCTTCGCCAATCCTCTCGAATTCCCCCTCCTGCAAGACCCGCAACAATTTACTTTGCAGTTCAAACGGGATTTCTCCGATTTCGTCGAGAAACAGGGTTCCCCCGTCAGCCAGTTGGAACCGTCCGATTCGGTCCTTATGCGCCCCGGTAAAGGCGCCCTTGACATGTCCGAAGAATTCGCTTTCAAACAACTCCTTGGGAATTGACGCGCAGTTGACTTTGATCAAAGGTCGGTCCTGTCGTTTACTTTGTTCGTGGATGGCCCGAGCGACTAATTCTTTGCCGACTCCTGTTTCTCCCAACAACAGCACTGTCGCATCGGTTGGCGCAACCTGTTCGGTTTTATTCAGGACATCTTGCAACGCCCGGCTGTTGCCGATTATCTTTTCATATGATTGTCGCCGGCTGATTTCTTCCTTAAGATATATATTCTCGGCCTGTAACTGGTTTTTCAAGTCCTCGACCTCGGCCAGTGCTTTGCGCAGTCTTTCTTCGCTATCTCGTAATGTCTCTTCCGCCTGAATGCGCTCGGTTATATCAAGGAATGCTCCGACCAGCCCTGCGACTTCACCATGTTCGTCTCGAAATACATCTTTGGCAAAAATAACCGGCCGTATTTTCCCATCTTTGTCTTTAATCTTAAATTCATAAACCTGATGTTCTTGATTTTCCATCAGGTCGAGGTCTTTCTGATGATAGACATCCGCTTGTTCACTTGGCCAAAGCGTATGAACGGTTTTTCCCTGAATGTCCTCCGGACTTACACCCATTATTTCGGTGAAAGCGCGATTGCATCCCTGGTAAACACCCTGCCTGTCCTTAAAAAAGACCGGCGTGGGAATAGCATGTAGGAGTGAGGAGATGAATTGTTCTTTTTCCAGAGCTTCTTTCTCCGCCTGCTTGCGGTCGGTTATATCGCGCAGGTGTTCAATGATCCTGATCAGTTTTCCTTTTTCATCAAGAATGGGATAGGCCCGAACATCAAGCCATACCTTCATGTTCTCTACATATTTCTCGATCCTGGCCGGTTTTTTCGTGCGATACACCTCTGAAGTTGCACACAATTCACATGGTTCGCCACCATTGATAAGGTGAAAACATTTCTTCCCCTGGATTTCTTCATGGCTTGTATTTAGAAAATCATATCCAGCGGTATTATATCTGATAATGCCATGTTGGGTGTCCTGAATGCCAATTACATCGGGAATAGCATTAAAAACCATTTCAAACAACGCGGATGTTTCCTTCAAGCGTGTTTCGATATCCCGGGATTCCTGTTCACCGGATGCAATATCATAGGCGATATTGCAGATCAGTGAGTCATTATCGGCCATAATGAAAATCCGGATGAATTCAACGTGAATGGTTTTTCCTCTCGAGGTGAGTAATTCGACGAACCCGGAATCGATTTTTCGCCTATTGATGCCGGTCCAATATTCGGGCCAGGACTTTTTTGTCAGCGAACTATCAATATCATACAATTTTAAATCTGTCATTTGTTGATTTGAATAAACCAGATGTTCGCATGCTGAGGCATTAGCATGTATGATAGAAGCATCTTTTTTTATCCAAAAGACAAGTGCCCGAATGTCGGCGGTCTTCTTCTCTACTTGTTTCAGAAGACGATCAATATGAATCGTATTACCACTCATTTTTCCATTTTTGCTTTTAGGACACACATCCTAAGACCTATGGCTAAGCGGAACAGACAGAATCAAAACCGAATGACGGTCGATTTTTCATTCCAAATCGATTCGACTGACGAGAAGAAGCAATTCTAAGATAACAGAGGTCTCTAATTATCAATTTACTTGATATTTCGCAAAAAACCCACCAAAAAGTTTATAGTCACGAAATTTCGTAATGATTGCTGGATTTGTAAGTTTGTGGATGTTGTTGTATGGCAGAGGGATAGTTCTCGCCCCGGGCTTTGGCATGTATCTTGCTGTTGTGGTTGGCGTAGTTATGATATTTGGACGTAACTAAAGAATAACGGCAATTGATGAGGTTTGCTTGTGGCTTGTTTTAGATCATCAAATCCGGAAATTTACCCGGTTAAAAACATACGCATTTTACAACGAATGAGAAGGCGGTCAGGAATGACACCAAATATGATAAAAGACATTGCTCTTTCGCCGGCGGCCCTGAAGGCTTTCTATCGCATAACCGAGTCGTTGTCGGCTGGTGTGCTTGACCGGCGCATTCGCGAACTTGTCCCTTTGACCGTTGCTGAAATCAACCGCAGTACTTATTGTCTTTCGGCATATACGGCCATTGGCAGGATAAATGGACTGAATGAAGATGAAATTGAGGCGGGGCGACGAGGTGAATCGGACAATGAGAGGGTTCGCGCGGGGTTGGCTTTTGCGCGGGCTGTGGTAAAAAAGCAGGGCAAGCTCTCGGACCAGGACATGCAGGCGGCGCGTGAGGCCGGTTTTTCAAATCAGGAAATCGTTGAAATTATCGCCCATGTGGCGCTGAGCAATTTCACGAATTATCTCACAGAAATAGTAGGGACACCGATCGGTTTTCCCAAAGTGCAGCCAATGCAGGACGACATGGAAAAAAGCAACTCTGATGTTGAGTGGAGGGGACAGTAGCTGACCCTGGGAGTATCTGGCAATGAATCGGGTTGCCGTCGGGATGCGACGGATGACAACGGTTACACAACATGTAAGACAACGGTTTGATGTGCGGTGACCCGATTTGTTGCCAGATGCAGAATCCCCCGGGTCGTACGGGAGTCGGTAGCGCCAACCTCCAAGTTGGCGCTACTGGAAATAAAGGAAGAGTCACATTGACATGTTATTCAGGCATAATCAGGATGGAACAAACGTGAAACAGGAGTTATAATCAAGATGAAAAGAATTACCGTATATATCAATCCAGAGGATACCCGGTGCCGGGAAGCGGTTGATTTTCTTATGGATTCCGGTGTTGTCTTTGACATTCAGGATATTAACGATACGCCTCTGGATGCTGATCAGGTAGGGCGGCTTATTGGTCATCTCAACCCGGTGCATTTTCTCAATAATAATAACAAAGCCATAGAAATGCTCGACCTTGAGAATGAGCCGATTAATCGTCCGGCTTTGTTTCAGCAGATCGCAGGACAAAACGAACTGTTGCAGTTCCCCATTATCACAACAAACCGTCTAGCAACCGTGGGCTTCAATGTTGATTGCCTTCGACAAATGTTGCAGTTGTCTGACAATGGAGACGACTCGACCGAGCACTAACTCATAGCAATTGTCATCCGCGATAGTCCTTTTCCCCGTGCATCATATTGCAATAGGTCAGGCATATGGCGGGATGATTTTCCTGTCCTTATATTTATGCCACCTAGAATATTGTCATGCCATCGGTGTGCATTATCTTCATATTATGCAATTGTGTTTATTTCTTTTCTGGTCACATTCGTTGTCTATTCAGAATCGGTTTCCGAAAGCTTAGTGCATGCTGTCAATTCATGGTATTTCATTGCTGTGACATTACCAGATTCATCGGTGTCAAACATTATTACCAGCTTGCTGGTCGTTCCTATTTCGCACAACCATTCACCCTCCGTTTCCGATTCATGAAGACCAACGGCTTGATTGCCCGGCAAGCCCAGGGTCAACATGCTATCCTTGAATGCAATGCTGAAGGTGACATTTTGCATCGGGAGGGTGTAAGCACCAATAAAAGGAAGATACTGCTCCGGAACATTCAATATTGCCTCAATCGAATCGGAGGCGATATCTTTGGGCAGACGCTGTCGTGAACAGATTGTCATCTCATTGATCTCGCCGGTCGAATCGGAAGTGAATGACACCGATGCCCGGCTGGTCAGCTTGAAAAACCAGTCGCCGTTCTTATCAGAGTCTTTCAATTCAAAAATCATCTGTCCGGGAATGTTTAGTGCCAAGCTTCCATTTTGCACCAGAACCGTTATAACATTCTGCTCAGCCTGATATTCGCCAATGTATGGTGCGTATTTTTCGGTACCTTTGTCCGGTGTTGCCTCCTCGCTTAATTGATAGCTGATAATTTTCATCTCGATGGGATTGAACATGACCGCCATGGATTTCCATTCGCCAAGGCGGATATGACCGCAGTCGGCATAATCGACTTCTTCAGCCGTCGCTTCAATCGGAATCCACCCGGCCTCACCCATATAGACCTCGTTCCAAGCATGCTGGCCAAAGGCTCCGCCATGTTCCGGTACATACATACAGCCAAATACACCTCTTGCGGGGATGCCGACGGCACGACAAAATGCCGTGAGTAGATTGGCATGGGACCCACATTCACCGAGTCTGGTTTCATAGGTTTTAAGGGCGGTCACTCCCCCCGGGAGATCATAACCAATCTCGGTATTGACCCAGCGGCTGAGTTTTTTAATGGCTTCCCAGGAATCGGAGCTTCCCTCGGCAAGTTCCCACGCCTTTCGGATAAGGGTTGAATCATCGGATTCAATCATTTCAGCTGGTTCCAAATATTCCCGAAGCGATTCATCTTTTGCGAAATTCGGCGGGAACGGGGGAGCGTTGGTACCATCATATTTCTTGTGACTGATTTCAAATACACCATCAATGAGGTTATCTTCAACTGTTCCGGTAAAACTTTGTCCGGAGACATTTAAGTTTTCCGGGGTGATCCACATTCCGCCCGGCTGTAATTTAGCGCGGACTTTTAAGTATGAAATAGCCCAGGGATTTGTAATGACCGTGTCAACCTTCGCGAATAGTTTATTATTCAAGTCGGCAACCTGTATTTTATCGACTACTCCGGCATCGGTCAGATATGCCTGCCGCACCGGATGATCGGTTCGCAACAATAAGCCCGTTGTGGCATCCACCCACATTTTGACCTGTATTCCAGTTGTGCGATTAAGGGCATTTACCACCAGCGCGTCATAATTCGTGCCCGCAAATACTTTCTGCTCTCTTCCAACTTTAGTATAGACGACGTCATTTATCAGCCCATCGATTTCACTGAAAACCCGGCATTTATTCTCTTTGAGCGTATCGGCTACAAAGTAATCAAGCAAGTGCTTGTGAAGACGCGTGTTTTGCAGGACAATGTCCGGGGACAGGGCTACGGCGGTTGTATCATTACCAGGATATGAGATGATGTGAATAGTGTCACCATCCACCGTTAATTCTCCGCCGAGTTTGGTGGGGCCCTGGTCAATATTGCTGGTGTGAAATAGATAATTCCCGGTAGCAGGATCAATTTGGTATGTGAATAGATATGTCCCCTCAATGTTTTTTCCCAATGCTGATATTTTCATCCACACCGAGTCGATCAACTGGATGGCCGGTTGGCCATCGAAATCGATTTGTGCAATAACCACATGGGCATAGCCACAGACAACATCGTCCTGTTCAATAGCGTAGTAATACTCTTCTGTTTCGCCTGCGACCAGGCTGGATGCAATGCAGAGAAGCAGAATAACCATCATGCTTTTTGTTTTGTGGAATGTCATAATTCCCTCCGGGAATTGTTATTTATTAATATAAGGGTGTATGTGTTCATAAGACAATTGCACACATATTGCAATACTTTACTTTATGAGCAAGTGTCTTTTTTACAATATTTAAATACCGCATATCTCTTTGTATTATTAATTACCCGACTTTTGCCGTTTTATTCAATTACACATTTCTGCAGAGACTAATCCTATGAAATAATATTGTTAATCAAGAATTATAAAAACAGGCAAGTGGTTATTGTGATGTATCTTAATGATTACTCCTTCTGGGGTTGTTTTTGGTAATACTGTTATTATTAAATTATGAAAAAAATATGAAGACTGTGGGAATCGAAAAGTGGTTTTTTTAGCAATTTGCTATCGGCAGAATACCCAGGTCCATGGCGTAGCGAATAGCTTCAGAGGTACTGCTGACATCGAGTCTTTCAATTATTCGCTGTCGATGGGTGTTGACAGTATTGACGCTGATATATAGCATGTCGGCAATCTCACGACTTATAAGACCCTTCGAGATCAGATGCAGGATTTCCTTCTCGCGCATTGTCAGGAGATCCTTCTGTTTCGATTCAGGAGGAGGAAACAGGTACAATTCTCCAGTTTTTACATTAATCATGCGGGATCGAACGGGCGTCTGAATATCGCTGTATGGTGAGATATCGAGGACGCTGACAGCCAGCCAGGCATTGCCCCTGTGGTCTGATTCAAGAACCGACTGCTGTTCCAGGACCCGGATAAATTCATCATCGACGCCCTTGATACGATAGTCAAGATACACCTTGTAATCGGCGCGTCTTTCAGATGCAAGGGATAGAGCGAATGAGATGAAATAGTTCCCCGCTTCCATTAGAGGGAGGAAATCATCCGGGTGGATCCTGCTATTACTATATTCAACACCTTGCTTCTTTATTCTGGCCAGATCCCAGCCGAAGACAGATTCGAATTTGGGCGAATAGAATGCATGTTCACGACGAAACAGGTCGAAAAGTGACATCGCACCGGTGTTAATGACCTCAAGCTGTTTGATCAGACGGATATGATTTTCGACAATAGTATAATCCAATTCTGATTCAACAAACTTCTGAGAGTCCATCAATTGCTCGAATTGTTTCTGTAATTTCTTCAGTTTGTTCATATCTCAAATACTGATTTATCAGTATTGGCAATTTAATGATCCCCACCGATTTTGCAATCAGATAATTAAAACGGATTAAACCGTTAAGAATGGAGAAGGATGTATGAAAACACACGACACAAAACGGTTGACTTACCGGCTGACGATAGTGCTGGCCGGTCTAATCCTGTTCAGCACTCAGGCCCTGGCGCGGATGCCACGGTCGTCATTGACAGTCGAAGGCAATCTTCTTGGGAAAGTCCGTTTGGATAATCCTCCTGTCGCTGAACTGGCCGAGAAGTCTTCCAAGGTGGGTTCTGCTTATTTTGGTGTAAACCTGATGTGTCCTGTCATCGTCGACCATGGCAAGACAATGTTTTTTCTCGAGGGCAAATACTGCCAACGGCGATTCACGTATTCCCACTGGCCTGAGGGCTTCAGTAAAGAAATAGACTGGCTATATGAGGTTAGTTTGGGATTGACTGCCCGCCTGGCTCTTAACCAACAGTGGGCGGTGATTTTCAACCTGACTCCCCAACTTGCCACCAATTTCGAGGGTGATGAACTACAGGTGGAAGACCTCAAATTCCAGGGAGCGGTCATCGTGGAAAAAACCTTCAATAACCGGTGGACCGCCGGGCTCGGGGTCGCCTATTCAACCACCTTCGGGAAGCCGTTACCCCTTCCGATCGCCACCTTCCGTTATGAAAGCGGCGGCCGGTGGCATGCTTCCGGATATCTTCCGGCGGATGCGGATCTCTGGTACCGTTTGTCATCAAGTTCCGAATTTGGCCTGGTGGCTCATGCCGAGGGCAGTTTGTATCATATCCCTGAAGTTTTTCCAGCAGGGTCATCAATTGAAGATCCCGAGGTTCAGTATTTATCAGTGCTTTTCGGCCCGGCGGTACAGACGCAGATCAACCGCGTAAAGTTTACTGTCAAAGGCGGACTGACCTATCAAAGTCTCAGCCTCTTTGACGGCACTGACAAAATCGACAACAGCAAATACGATCTCAAACCGGGCGCCTTTGTAAACACCGGTATCGAGATTTCATTCTAGAGAAAGTGGAGGTTACAGATGAATACGAAAACAAACAAACTGGGCATGAAACATCACCGTTTCGGCATTGGTGCTTTCAGTGGTGCACTCTTAATAACGCTTAGTCTGTCCATTGCCAACCCGGCCGTCAGCCAGACCGCTGATTCTGAGAATAGCCAAACCGAGAAGTCGCAATGGTATGAACTCAACATGATGGTTGATCCGATTGCCGATCAGGCACTGCTATTTTTCATCGCGATGACTTATTCCGGGCAGGCCGATATCGGTGAATGCCTCGAAACCGCATCGCGAATCGACACATCCGATCCCGATTCCTGGCCACGTGAATGGACAGCCACGGCAGAACGTTTTCGTGATCTGGCGGTTTCCGCGGAAAAGAAGGGGCACACCGTCAGTGCCGGTGAATTATATTTGCGTAGCGCCACGTATTACACGGCCGCTCTGCAGCGACACAATGACTCGAAAGCTCCGATGGTGGTGGAGAACGCGCGCGCCGCATCCGACCTGTTTCGCAAGGCGCTGAAGCTTATGAATGTCCCGATGGAGTCGGTGGATATTCCGTATGAAAACACCACGCTACCGGGATACTTTTTCCGGTCACCGCTGGCCACAGGTCCGGCGCCAGTGCTGATTGTCCATCAGGGCCGTGATGCATGGGCGATTCATGACCTGTATCTTGCCGAAGCCGCCATGAAACGAGGTTATCACTGCCTGTTGTTCGACGGTCCGGGACAGGGGGAAGCCCTGCGGCTTCAGAACCTGATCTTCCGACACGACTGGGAAAAGGTTGTTACTCCCATCGTTGACTATGTCATGACACGGGATGATGTCGATCCTGATCGGATCGGACTCATGGGTCTGAGCATGGGAGGTTCTCTGGCTCCCCGCGCCGCCATTTACGAGAAACGTCTTAAAGTTTGTGTCGCCAACCCGGGTGTGATGTCGTGGCCGGACATTTGCGACGGATACCTTGCGCAATCAGCCCCTCATCTGGCTGGTCTCTGGAAGACTGACCCGGATCAATTCAACGCTCAGATTGCCGAACTTATGGCCCAGGTTCCGTTCTGGGACTGGGGTATCAGGGACATGATGTGGAAGTTCGGTTCGAAATCCCCAGCTCATTGGATGGCCCAGATGGAGGACCACTACATTCGGGATATCGTTTCGGAAATCGACTGCAAGATGCTCATAATGGATGGCCCCGTGGATGACTGGACCCAGGCCCGAGAAATGTATGATTCGCTGAAATGTGAGAAGGATTTTATACAGTTCTCAGCCGAGGATACCGGGCTATTGCACTGCCAGGTTGGTGCGCAGGCCATCAGTAGCGAACGCCTTTTTGACTGGCTGGAAGAGAATTTATAGGCGCAATACCCGGGAGAGCCGTGCTTTCAAAGATTGCGGTCGAGTTTGGGCCTGGTGATATATCAGGATTAAAGAGGGCGGTTTGCGAACCGCCCTCACCGGTATATAACGGCGAGTTCAGCGGGTCGAACAATCGACCTAATGTCATAGGGTCCTTCCATTTGTGTCGCATGCAAAATGGCTCTGCTTCGTGTTTTTGCAAATTTTTTATGTTTCTTTTCATTTGGGTTCGATTCCCCATTTTTGAGTTTTGTGGTATTGATTTTGTGGTGAAATTGCGGGTCGGATCACATTCGTATCACAAACTTGGGTTCGTTTTTTCATATTTAGTTTTTGCGGTGGTGGTTTGGTAGTGAAATTGTATGTGACAGCAATAAGGCCACCCGGAGGGCAGGCCACCGATACAAAATGCTTTGCTTGTTTATTTTTCATCTCATTTACCTCATTGATCCTACATAAGGCCGGGTTTTGATATCACCATTGCATTGGTAGTAATTTTGGTTTAAATCGAATCTCTCATTGGCTGGAGAGCGCAGTTACGAACAGGTGTTAGAGAGTCTCTATGCCACCGTAGTCCCGGTGCCATGCTTACGACTAATCTCTTTAACCGGCATATCAACATCTGTTTCGTTTAGAAAATACAGGCAATCTGAGAACCTCGATATTTCGACTGTTTCATAGATCCCTTCTGGTAATAATATGCCATAAAGCTCCACTTAAAAGCAGTCTACTCCTGGGGGAAGTTTACGTGCCTACAAAACGACCGTGAGTTTTGCGTGTCAATCTCATGGTGATATTTCAGCACCGTTTTTATACAACTCCATAGCATGGGGGGCGATATAGTTGCCGTTGTCCAGCCGGGTGCAGTGTTTTCGTATCCATCGAGCCAGGCTGTTATAGAGTTTTTCCAGTTCCTTGCTTTTTTCCAACAGGACATCATTGCCGTCCTCATCTTTGGCCCAGTATTTATGCTCATACCACAGGCGGCCGGAACCGAGAAGATTGAGATTCTGCCTATAACGACTCCGGCTGAACTCGATAACGGGACTTGTAACTCCTTTTATGTAAAACAGTTTGCCATCATCGTAGTCTTGATACTCAATATTATTGAGATCATGTCTAAAACACATGTATGTTTGTGAATCCGAGTCTGATACGTGAACTGGACTACCCAGTTGAATTTCTTCATATTGCGGAGATTTCATATTCCTGAATTTTAAGAAAACGATATCGTTTAATTGATGAAGTTTTAGAAATTCCTGTTCATCTTTTTCATCAAAATAGAAATTAATTTGTCTTCCCATAGCGTTATTCGGTCTTTATCGTCAGTTCAAAGATAAGATCATTAAGATCGTCATCGAAATGGCCGTCATTACAATGATAGCGTCTGCCATTCGGAATTTCCTCGATCCACATCGCCGCACCATTGATCCAGGATTCTACTGGACAATGATCGGTCTCCCAAACGTTTTTTACGTCAAGAAGACCACTCTTACTATAACAGGTGAATTCATTCTCCCAATCGACCAGATTTTCCATTAAAACCATCCAGCCCTTTTTGTATTTTTGTCCAGTATCAAATTCGAGACTTCCTTTTGTGCGAAACGCAATTCCCTGATTCCATTCAGAGTCAGTAGAGACTATCTTGTATTTAACTCTGGTTATTTTCGATGGTAATTGAATTTGGTCCCATGCAACCAAAGTCTTGTCTTTGTACTGTATTGGTTTGCCTTTTGACTGTTTAAATAGCTCGCAAAATTCAATCATTTATTATTTACCCTATCTTGTCTATGTAATTTAATATGCTCATCTGGTCACAATTCCTGCAGGTTTTTAATTTCATTTGTCCCGCCTTCAGATACTTTGGTTTTATGGTGTAGATGTTTTGATTCGGTTTTTCCTGTTTTATATGATTCTCTTTGCTCGGCGAGTCCTTTTTTCGTCCTTTTTAAGTTTTCTGATGAAAACCGATTTGGATTTGATTCCGCTTCTCTTTTCCAGTAGTTCCTTCTTATTGTTGTCCAACTCTTTCCGCCGCGAGGACCAATCAGGACGTTTTTGCTTACATCTGCCGTTTCTGCGATGGTTGCATCCGCAAGATTTGCCGTGGCCGCTTTGCAACCAATGGCATTTACCGCCGATGATGCACCTATCATATTAAGAACTCCAAACGCCTGTGACAATACTTGTTCGCCAAAAGTGGGAGTATGAATATCTTCAGGCGTTGTTGGAGTTTGTGCCACGGATGGAGTGCTTAATATGTAAGCCCCGGCACCAGCAAGCGCTCCCAAAACCAACCAGATGAATTCTCCGTCTTTATCAATATATGTCATGGGGTTGTTGGCGCAATAGAGATATGAGCTGAGTGAGGGATAGCTGTCGTATTGGGGATCGACTTGATTGAAAATTCGTAATTCCGGATCGTAATACCTGGCGCCAAAGTAATACCACTCATCATCGAGTTCTTCTTCAAGTTCCTGTGCCGTATAGCCATACATGTTGGATGTATATGGGTCGGCGACGATCCGCAAATGCGCCTCTCCCCACGGGAGATATTGGGTGCGGTTGGTCAGCCTGCCATCGTAACGAACCATGGCCGCCACCGATCCAAGATGATCGTTTAAATAATAACGGACATCGCCGGGCGAATCGGTGAACTGAGCCACTCGTTCCCCGTTGACATACACGAAATTAGCCAGCAGGTTGCCTTCCAGCGCTCCACGATAGGTACTCAACATGAGATTGTTGAAATAATAGTAGCCGGTGCGAACCTCGGTTGAATCCAAACAATAGGTTACACCGCCCGGCACGTCTCCATATGCCGCGGCAATCAAGTTTCCGATGTTGCAGGGAAGGACAGGGTCGTCGATGTCATGACCGCCACCGCATTGGTATTTGAAATAATTCTGGTAGCGTTTGGCAATGCGCATGCCGTCAGCGTTATACCAGTAATTGACCATATCGTCGCCGTCACTGGTGGGATGAACGCGTGCGGCCAACTCATCACGGTAGTTGTAGTCCATACTGATGCCGAGATGGGGTAGCTCGGCGATACCGCCCGATGGCGTCCAACTAATGGTACTGTCAACCAAATTGGTTATTTGTTTAACGCGGTTGGAGTTATTATGATACGAGTACTGATTTCTTGTAATGGACATATCGGTGCCACAGGTTGTGATTAAATCGAAATTACCATTGGGATCGTAAGTGATGATTTGATAGTCAAAGGGAGAATTCCAATCAGTTTGTGTTGTATATTCACGCAAACGATCGGCGGCGTCGAAAGCGAACCGCTGAATCATATTGGTGGTACCGACATTTGGACTGGTTTTGGCGGCGTAGGATGCAATATTACCATTGTAGTACCCCTGGTCAAGTCCAAGTAATGAGCTGTCGGTATAGGTTAGTTTCAGCCCGAAATGATCACCGGAACCATCAGTTGAGGTGTCCGCTTCTCCGCCATTGATGTCAAGCAACCATCCCCGGCAATTGTAGCGGTAATCCACATGTTGCGCCGGGCCGAAATTCCCGGCCAACCCGTAGACTTTATTTTTGACCTGACCATTGGGCCAATGGGAGTATGATATCATCAAGGTCGAGTCGTCGTCGATGACATTTTGTATTCTTCCTGCATGATCGAATGCATAGGAAATCAGTTTACCGTTATTGTAGCGCAATGCAACCAGATCGTTTTGCAGATTGTATTCGGCTTGCATTGTTCGCGGCAGAGAGTCATCGACCATATGCACGAACTGGCTTTTTTCACAGACTCGGCCGTACTCATCGTATTGATAGGTTTCCCATGACGCCGAGTCCGGACAACCGGAGGGATTCCTGGTCGATTTAACAAGGCGACCACGCCCATAATCGCCGTCATCGTACTTATAAGTGGCAAGCACGACAAAATTCGTGTCACTCTCAGCGGGATATTCGGGATCGCAGGCTTTCTCTTGTGTCAGGTCCCAGAAGTCGAAACAGGTACCTTCTTCGATTATTCGGTTGTGAATATCATACTTGAAATATCGAAATCGCCAGTTTTGTCTGTCAGTTGTCGTTTCAATGAAACGAATATTGCCGTTGATATCGTGCCAGTATTTTGTGTCTCCGCAATCAGTATTGGCGGAGAGGTAATTCCACCCCTGGTTGTTGTATGCGTAATGGTAATAATTGCCATTTGGCTGAATTACTAACGTATCATTTCCGTTGTAATCGGGATAGAAGTTAGTTTCGAGACACAGTCCGGTGTCAGTCGAGTCTATCACTGACGCCAACAGGCGATCGTCGGTATTATAGAGTTCAACATAATTTATGCCATTTTCATCTGTTCTTGTTTTTCTCTTTACGGATGCGGAGTGGTAGTACTCCGGATTAAATCCGCCTATGAAATCGTCGGCATGCCCATATGCGTACAGAACCGGATAATGACTGAATACACCCGGAGGAACGTCTTTTGCAACTCGACGCAAAGGATCTGTATCGTACTCGGTCAGCGTATAGGGAATAAATTTTCCGCTGGAATCATTGCAATCAGGGGTATCCAGAGTATCGGTATAATAGGAATACAGGTATGCCCCTGAATCCAGCGGCAATCCGGGGTGCCATGATGTCATCGTGTCGGCATTAAGATAATCGGCAAGATAATTAAAGGGGCTACGATGGGATGAACCGGGACGATAGTCAAACGAATAATCCGGGTTTGACTCAACGGAAATTGGCTGAAACTCCGCCTGAGGCAATCCATCCAGAGTGTGACAAGCGCCGGAAACAATTATAGAGGAACCGTCAAAAGTCTGAGTTTGTTTGATTTGTCCGTATGTGTCAATGAAATCAGCAATTACTATGGGATCATTATAGAAAACAAGGTTATCAATCCACAGGTTGTTTGATATGGCCAATTGATCGGGTGAATCAATGCGAATGCGTATATTATTAAAATTATCGATTCCTGAATGATGGCCATGATAAATGCAATCATTGTTGACAAAAACAAATAGACTGCTGTCGATTTTACCAAACATAAACCTCAACTTCATACCTGAAATAAAAACCGGCCAACCGGTTATTTCTTCGATAATTTCCGCATTCCCGAAATCTGATTGCGTATACATGGATAGACACATGTTGGCGACATAACCATAAAAGGCGGCGTACCCCGAGTCATTACCGTTATCGAATGCCAGAGTGAGATTGTAGCCGGTTGGTGTGCTACGATATACATCACAAGCGACAAAACCGTCACTCGTCGGTGTAATTGGTATGATAATATCATCGTAACGAGATATCTCATCGCGCGGGGCATGGCATGAAAGTCTTTGATTCAATGTGTCCCAAGTGGTGATGTTTATACTGCTCCCCATTAGTTGACAGTTTTTGTTAAGAGATTATTTTATGGCTGGATTCAAATGGAGGATTCAGCAATGAAACGACGCACATGGGACAGCAAGACCAAGACGAAGATAGTTCTTGAG
>Ga0272442_10001998_pt1 | contig 30149 bp, 28 predicted proteins | sample SSMForm2O_FD_200262 | JGI IMG/M metagenome (GOLD analysis project Ga0272442, IMG submission 200262) | Marine sediment archaeal communities from Little Sippewissett salt marsh, Falmouth, MA, United States - SSM-Form-2O | ecosystem: Environmental > Aquatic > Marine > Wetlands > Sediment ...
GCTCAAACGCGCCGACGACGAGCTCATCGGCTGGACGGGCTTCGAAGCCTCGCGCATGGACTACGAGGCAAGCCGCCGGCTCTTCACCGCCTACGGTCCGGGCGTGGTCGCGCTGCATAACGCCCGCACCGCCGACCCGCCGCCGGAGCCCAATCAGATCACCTTCGACCGGCCCTGCTACGCGCGCCTGCGGAACTTCGACCTGCTGACCTACTCGGCCGAGACGAGCAAGATCGTCGCCGAGGGCGGCGCCGTGCCGATCCGGATCGATTACGTCCCCGTCGAAGACGACGTCCCCGGCGAAGGCATGCACGCCGACGCCGGCTACTTCGAGGTCACCCTGCGCCCCGGGCCCGACGGCCGCGCCGAGCTCGACTGGCTCACCGCCGCCGACGGCATCACCTACTGGGACGAGAAGAACCGCTTCGCCGGCGGCCGGCTCACCTACGACCACGACCAGGCGCTCATGCTCATCGTCGGTGACGCCACCCAGCCCTGCTACCTCAACGGAGCCCTCGTCGACGAAATCGAGTGGGACCTCAAAACCAACCGCCTGAAAGCCGACATCCCCGAAGGCAGCGTAGTACAAGTCGCCCAGTAATACGAATTCTGATAAATTCTCGGGAGGCATGTCATCCTGAACGTAGCGTAGCGAAGTGAAGGATCTGGCCTGCGGCCGGAACGAACCTCTTTTTCGATAGCCATCCCGGCGCGCCGGGATTCGCCTCCGCCTCAGGATGACACCGACGCTGCCGCGCAAGAATTTTTCCTAATCCGTATGACATCCCGGGTTGCGGCCACCGTCGGCACACTGGATTCAGAATCTGCCTCATGAACACACAAACCGTCCCCTACCGCAACCATAGCCCTTGACATGAAAACGCACCGGCGCGCATAGTGGTGCCAGTGCAGACATGAAGGTTTATGCGCCGCACCTACCGCCGCCAGCCCAGCCGTCGGCGTTGCCATTCGGTCAGCGCCAGGCCTATGCCGGCGAGAAGAAGGGCGCCCGGCGCCGGGATGGTCTCCGCCGGAGACCCAAATGCCTGCAGCGACGTCAGACGCATGGAGTCGCCTACCCACGACGACGAGAAAAGGGGACTGCCGTAGGAATCGAACGGCAGGAGTATGTCGCTGAAAGCACCGCTGAAAGAATTCGCGGTCAAGATGTCAAACGTCGTGCCCATGCCGAACGCCGCACCGTCCAGCAGGCTGATCTCCAGAATCCCGCCCAGTGCCAGATTGCCCGACACCACAATACGGTCGTACTGACCCAGACCCTCGCCCAGTATCTCCATTTTAAGAACAGACGATGAACTCAAAGTCAGATCTCCGTTCACCTCCAGCAGGCCCGGCGAAAAACCCGGACTGATCAGGCCGGCGCTGTAGACATCGCCGTTGATCGTCCCCGTTCCCCTGACAATGTCGTCGCTATCGATTGAAAAAGCCGCGCCGTTGACCGAGCCCCCATCAAGAACAAGCTCGGTGAAGTCAAATCTGGAGTTGATATTGATCTGTCCGCTATTATATACCTGTTGCGCATTAAGAGGTGCATCTATAGTTATTGTTCCATGATTTGATGTCATCCCCAAAACATAACTGGTATCGAATCGCAAAGGATCGAGTTGAACCACCATTGTAGATGTGGGATCGATTTCGATGTCATTGTTAACTCTGCCCCCGTCGCCAAGTTGTAGCTCACCGCCAGAAACCAAGTCTACAACACCACTACCATAAAGTGCAGAATTTAGCCCAGTATGCAGAGTTGTCCCTTCCCCGGATATCTCGATCACTCCATTGTTCGTGAGTTCGCGGCCGCATACTTCCAAATTAGCCCCTCCAGAAGCTCTGTATGCACCAGAAGACTGGACTGTACCCTTCAAACGAAAATCCGAGCCCGCCGCGATATTCGCCTGACCATAAAGGTCTATGTCCAATTCTCCGGTGCCCTGGAACTCAAGTTCTCCGTCAACATTTCCGCGAATGGTGCTGTTGTTTAGTGTTACATTCGGGATTTCCGTTCCGCTTGGCGTCATAATGCCTCTCAACCATCCATCTGCTCCTCCGTATGTATTAGAATAGATGGCTTCGAAACCGAGAATCATCCTGCCTTCATCCTGTATCTCGGTCGTTCCAGATGTCTGCAGAATGGTATTATCATCGACGCGAATTTCTCCTCCTCGATTGTAAATTGAGGCTCCTACATATCCTTCACTTTCTTCTACGATCATTTTGGAAGCCCTGTCTATCCATATGTCATTGTTAACTCTGCCCCCGTTGCCAAGTTGTAGCTCACCGCCAGAAACAAAGTCCACAACACCACTACCATAAAGTGCAGAATTTAGCCCAGTATGTAGAGTTGTCCCTTCCCCGGATATCTCGATCACTCCATTGTTCGTGAGTTCGCGGCCGCATACTTCCAAATTAGCCCCTCCAGAAGCTCTGTATGCACCAGAAGACTGGACTATACCCTTCAAACGAAAATCCGAACCTGGCGTGCTAATGTTAGCTTGTCCGTAAAGATCGATATCCAATTCTCCTGTGCCTTGGAACTCAAGGTCGCCGTCAACACTCCCCAGAACCCGACTGTCATTCAGCAGAACCGTGGGATCGCCGGTACCGTCTGCTGTCTTGACCCCTTTCAACCATCCGTGCATGCCGCTGCTGCCAAGGTTGGTGTACGTTGCCGCAGAGCCCAATACCATCGTGCCGCCGTCCTGGATCTCTACCGTTCCAAACGCTTGTAGCGTGGTATTGTCATCCAGCCGTATCTCGCCGCCGCGATTATAGATTGAACCGGCATATCCACCGCCGCCCTCCGGATATCCCGCTGTAGTCCTCACAGTCACTTTCGAGTCTTGATCCATCCATACATCGTTGCCCACCGAACCCCACCTGCTGGGAGTCCCCGTCAGCCGGAGTTCGCCGCCCGCCGTCAGATTTACAACCCCATCACCATAGAGCCTAGAGAACGGATCGGTTTGCAGAACGGCTCCCGCTCCGGATACCTCGATCACGCCATCGTTCGTAAGTCCCTCTTGCCCTTGATAGATGCGAGCCGTGGCGGCACCGGAGACATTGTATTGACCCGTTGGCTGTACCGCGTGGCCAATAACAAGGTCCGTGTCCGGACCACTGATGGTGGCCTCGCCGATCAGGTCCAGAAGCAGTGTCCCCGTCCCTGAAAACTGGAGGTTCCCGTCGACCTTCCCACTTTCGGATTGGTAGCACTCGACCAACCCATTATCCAGCATCATTCGCCCCATACCCGTCAGCAGACCCGAGTCTAGAACTCCGAGCCGACCTCCCGGGCCGAGGGTCATCAAGCCATCATTTTGCAGGACACCCGATTTCTGAAGGCTAAGGTAAGAATTAGCACCAACATTTATTTGCCCGTCGTTTTGCAGGTGTCCAGAGTTCTCCAGACCACTCTCCTCGATCGTTATGGTTCCCCGGTTGGTGGTGCTTCCGGACAGCCAGCCGTAGGATCGCTCTTGCCCGGGTTTCGTCCTGACAATCATTCTGGACGCTTGGTCAATGTCCAAATCATTCGCAATTCCGTTCCTCGACGTCCCACCATTCTCAAACACAATCTCCGCTCCGGATTTGATCTCTACTTTCCCAGCTCCGGACATTACACTGTTTGGAATAAAATAGAGTTCCGTGCCTGCGCCGCCTACGTTGATCAGGCCATCGTTAATGAAAGGCTCTACATTGCTCGTCTTAACGCGAGTTGTCATCCCACCAGAAGTCTGGAATACACCGCCCGCATGCACGGAACCCTTTAGATTTACGTCCGTTTCCGGCGTACCTATTACATCGAACGTATTATACAGGTCGAGGTCCATGGCCCCCGTTCCAATTACATTCATGATGCCTTCTGGTCCCCCTGCAAGTGTTCCGCCATTTAGCCTCAATGGACCGGAATGTTCGTGGTATTCCGAATCGGGGCCAAAACTCAAGACGCCCCAAGATCCTATTGAGATTTCTCCTGAGTTTTGTAGATTGCCTTTAGCAAGAGCGTTTCCCCAAACATCCAAATGACCCTCTATTTCGAAATCGTCATTGACGACCAATGAAGAACCACTGCCAACCGTGAATTTTGTGTCCGTTCCCAAGATGTTCAATCGTTCCAGAATTGCTTCCTGATCCAATCTCATATCACGACCGCCATCGATTGTGACGTTGTATTTGACCGTCTGATTGAAATTCACAGTAACGGGGAGAGATCCGACTGGGATTGTTAAGCTGAAACGCTTATTTTGGTGCTCCGTTGGGCCCCCTGAAGTCCACTCATGCCATTTAGATTCGATCTCACGGGGATTAGTATAAACCTCAGGTTCCAAAACGGTACCAGCTACGTCCGTGACTATTTTGCGCGCCCTAAATATTGACCTGACTATACCCCAGTTCAATCCATCTTTGTATGAAAGTGGTGTGCCTGTGCCAATCGGCCCTTTGCAATCAATGTCTTTGACCGATTCAGGCGTTAAAACGTTAATTTCTCCGCCTATAGGAGTAAGTCTTATGGTACCATCGTCGACCAACTCTTGGACCCAGAATTCCGTAATGCCGTCAAATTCTTCTTGTGCCCGCACCCAATTGACAGGCAGCAGCATAACCGTGAGCACAAATAGGGTGTAGTTTGCAGCAGATCGTCGAATCATCACTCTTTCCTCACTCGTGGCCAAGACCTTTTACACATACGGCGTACCGTACGCTGTGCGCGCATCCTTTGCCGGGATCGCGACAGTAGGCGCGACAATGTGATCAGGAAGATGACTACAGACACCTCCCCCTCCAAGACACTCTCTAATCCACAGATTATCAATATGGGGCACTGGTGTCAACAGATAAACTGACTTTTCTTGTAGGCCATAGCGCAAAGTCCGGCATGGTGAGCACCCAGGTGAACGTAAATCCTTTAGAAAAAAGGGATTAGCTCTTTCCCCTTTGCTCTCTGGGTCTCCGTGGCGAAAGATCAACCTCTTATAGGAACGCACAGGATTATGTCGCGACGGGCGGTTGCGTGTGGTGGGTCCGGCGGGTAAGGGGGTTAAGGTTTCGGTTGGGGGCGGGGGTGGTTGTTACGGCTACGAATGGTCGCGTGACGCGGAGAGTGATTTCGGATTCGGAGGGCGGATTCACTTTTGCGGATTTGCCGGCTGGGCCTTACAGCATCTCTGCCATGGTGCCTGCACCGGGGCCGGGGCAAGCCGGCAAGCGGAAGGTGTCTGCGACCAAAGTGGTGCAATGCGGCGGGACCGTTCGTTTGGTCCTGCACGAAGAGCTCATTACGGTGTCCGGCCGGATCATCGATTCACAGGGCCGGCCTATCGCCGGGGCGAGGGTGACCGGCACGGCGGTGCTGATGCGCGAGGTCGGGCTGCCCTACAGCAAAGTGGCGGTCTCGGACGCGAAGGGCGTCTATCAACTCAAGGGATTCGAACCGTTGAATCTCTACCGCGTGGCCGGCTACCTCAACGGGGGCAGCCTACAGGCCCCGGGCGCGTTTCATACCCAGGTGGAGGTCCGGGTGGAGGCGGAAGGCTTTCGCCAGAACAGGGCAAGGATACCGAAAGTCCCGCTCATAACCGAAGCGCAGCTCATCCCGGCCCGGCGGCTCTGGAAGGCCCTGTCGCAACTCGCCGCCAAGACGGGCGACGGCAAGGACTGGCAGAAAATGAAAGAGCGCCTCTTGCCCGCCAGCAAGGGAAATACAATCACCGGCGTGGACATCGTGCTCGCCCGTTGAGGAATACGGTGGGGCAAGCCCTACCCTACCGCTGGAAGGCCCTGTCGCAGCTCGGAGCCACGATGGGCGATGGCCGGACCTGGCAAGAAATGAAAGACCGCCCACTTCCGGCCAGCGAGGGAAGTACGATCATTGACGTGGATATCGTCGTCGCTCCTTGAGGACGGCGGCGGGGCAAGCCCCGCCCGACGCGCTGGATATCACGGCCCGGATGATTCGATAATCCGCCGCAGGCGGACTGCCCTGTCGCAGATGGGCAACCACGGGGGGTTCCCCTACGGCATTGCGGCGAAATGACAAACGGCGCGGAGATCTCGCTATCCGCCACCGTTTTTCAACCGCAGCCATACTCTGCGAGACTGTCCTTTTCTTGGGCCCGCCGGGGGCTTATAATGGCGGGTCGCTGTCTGTGGTCGTCGAGTTCGGGGGCGGTTGTCTCGCGCGGGTTCGGCGGTGTCTTGGCACAGGTGGCAAGCTAGCGGCGTCCCGGATTCGTGTGGGCGCAGGAATGACGATGGCGGATAGGTGGTATGGGTTATTTTCGTGACAACGTGGCGCGGGCGGCAGGGTATGTGCCGGGGTTTCAGCCCCAGGCGACGGACGTGGTGAAGCTCAATACGAATGAGAATCCGTACCCGCCGTCGCCGCAGGTGCTGGAGGCGCTGGCGGGGATGCGGCCGGAGCAACTACGGCGGTATCCCGACCCGCTGGGCAACGCCTTCCGCGTCGCGGCCGCCGAGGTCAACGGCCTTGAGCCCGACAATGTTATGTGCTGCAACGGCGGCGACGACCTGCTCTCCATCGCCATCCGCGCCTGCTGCGACGAGGGCCACCCGCTGGCGTATCCGGTGCCGACGTACTCGCTGTACCCGGTCCTGGCGAACCTGCAAGGCTGCCCGACGATTGAGATTCCGTTCGACAGGGAGTTCAACCTGCCGGCCAAGCTGGCGAGTGCCGCAGCGGCGCTGACGATCGTCTGCAACCCCAACGCCCCAACCGGCAGCTTCATCGGCATCGACGAATTAGCTTCGCTGGCCGACGAGCTGGACGGCGTGCTGCTGATCGACGAGGCGTACGTGGACTTTGCCGAAGAGAGCTGCGCGCCGCTGGTGAGAGACTTCGACAACGTTGTGATTCTGCGGTCGCTGAGCAAGGGTTATTCGCTGGCGGGCATCCGCTTCGGGTACGCGCTGGCGCACCGCGACCTCATCGCGGGCCTGCTGAAGGTCAAGGATTCCTACAACGTGGACGCGGTCGCCATCGCGCTGGCAACCGCTGCGATCGAGGACCAGCCCTACTTTCGCGCGAACGTCGAGAAAGTCAAACGAGCGCGGCAAACGCTGACCGAGCGGCTGCGGCAACTCGAATTCGAGGTCGCCGACAGCCAAACCAACTTCGTACTGGCGCAGGTCAAGAACGGCTCGGCCGGCGACATTTACGAGCGCCTGGCCCAGCGAAACATCTTCGTGAGATATTTCGACAGCCCCGAACTGAGCGACAAGCTCCGCATCAGCATCGGGACGGAAGAACAGAACGAGAGGCTCTTGGCGGCGTTGCGCGAGATCCTCGCCGAACGGGATGCGTGACTATGGACAGAACGGCACAGATTCACCGCGAAACGACCGAGACGGATATCGCCTGCGCGCTCAACCTCGACGGCGCGGGCCAATACGAGATCGACACGGGCGTGGGCTTTCTCGATCACATGCTCACGCATTTGAGCAAACACAGCAAGATCGACCTGACGGTCAAGGCCAAGGGCGATCTGCACATCGACCCGCACCACACAACCGAAGACATCGGGATTTGCCTGGGCGATTGTCTGGCGCAGGCGCTGGGCGACAAGAAGGGCATCGCCCGCTACGGGCACAGTTCGGTGCCCATGGAAGATGCGCTGGCCAACGTCTCGGTGGACCTGTCCGGCCGGCCCGCGTGCGTGTACAACGCCGCATATCGCACCGATAAGATCGGGGATTTCGACGTGGAGTGCATCGAAGAGATTCTGCGGGCCTTCTCCAACACCGGCCGGTTCAACCTGCACGTGAATGTCCCGTACGGCACGAACAGCCACCACATCGCCGAAGCCATCTTCAAGGCGCTCGGCCAAGCCCTGGGCGCGGCGGTGCGGGTGGTCGGCACGGACGTTCCCAGCACGAAAGGCCAACTGTGATTGAGCTGCCCAAAGCCGAATACCGGGTGGGCATCGGCACCGATATCCATCGGATCGTCGAGGGCCGCAAGCTCATGCTGGGGGGCGTCTATATCCCCTACCCGGCGGGCCTGGCCGGCCACAGCGACGGCGACGTCGTCTTGCACGCCCTGGTCGACGCCCTGCTGGGGGCCGCCGGCACCGGTGACATCGGGACGCTCTTTCCCGATACCGACCCGCAATGGAAAGGCACCGACAGCAAGGTCTTCCTCTATGCGGTCAAGGAGCTGCTGGAGGAAAAGCAGTGGGAAGTGGTCAACGTGGATTTGACGATTCACACCGAGGCGCCGCGGCTGGGACCGGTGAAGGGGCAGATTCGCCGCTGCATCGCCGGGCTGCTCAGCATGGATTTCACGTGCGTCAATGTGAAAGCCAAGACCAACGAGGGCCTTGGCGACATCGGCGCCGGTGCGGCCATGTCCACCACCGCCATCGTCCTGCTCCGAAAAAGACCCCGCCGGACGCTGTGAGCCGAGATGATCCGGACCGCACAACGATTGACCGTTTCCAACTCCGGCGATAGGATACATTCACGTTGACAAATGCGACGAAAGGTTCGGATGAATTGAGGAATCGCAGAAGAAAGACACTGGAGTTGTTGTGCCCGGGCAGGATCATCCTCTGGCGGCGCTATGTCTATTAGATCAGAAGCGAAAGGAGTTCGGTTCCCATGATGGCACCGAGCGACAAGCAAACGGCTCTCGAATTCAAGCGGCGTGCCGATGCGCTGGTGCCGATTCTTCAGTTCCACGTTTTCGGCTCCAGGGCCAGGGGGGATGCAACCGAGGGTTCGGATCTTGATGTGTTCCTCGTCGTGGATCACATCGACGCGAATCTTCGCCGGAGAATTTCGGAGATTGCCTGGGAGGTCGGATTTGAGAACGACGTGGTGCTCTCGACCTTCGTCGTTACCGCCGAGCAGTTGGAGCGGGGCCCCATAGGGGTCAGCCCGATCGTCCGACAAATCGAAAAGGAGGGCGTCCAACTGTGATTGACGACCGGCTTAGAGAGCTTATCACGCTAAGGATGCAGCAGGCCGCCGAGACACTCCGTGAAGCCCAAATCCTCAGGGACAAACACGCAACCCGAGGCGCGCTTAACCGGGCTTACTACGCGATGTTCTATGCCGTTCTCGCGGTACTCGCGACCAAGGGCCTCGGCTCCTCGAAGCACAGTGGCGTGATTTCCCTGTTCGACCGCGAATTCGTGAAACCCGGCGATCTTCCGAAGGAGTTGTCCCGATCGCTTCACATGGCGTTCGAGCATCGGCAGCAAGCGGATTACGGGGAATTCGCTCAACTCGACGAGCCCGAGGCAATACGTGTGATTCAGGAGGCCGATACATTTGTTAAGAACGTCCAGACCTACATAAAGGCCAAGGGCTTCCTATCCTCAGTGTGACTCGGCACTCACAGATATTTCGAGAAGGATGATATGGCACTACAGCTCTATAACAGTCTGACGAGATCGAAAGAGGAGTTCAAGCCGCTCCAAGAGGGGCGGGTGGCGATGTACGTCTGCGGACCGACGGTGTACGGGCACGCCCACCTGGGGCACGCCAAGAGCTACGTCAGTTTCGACGTGCTGGTGCGATATCTGCGGTACTTAGGGTACAGCGTCACGTACGTGCAGAACATCACAGACGTGGGGCATTTGACCGACGACGCCGACGAGGGAGAGGACAAGATCGCCAGGGCGGCCCGCAAAGAGCACAAGCACCCCATGGCGCTGGCGGAGTACTACACGCGCAGCTACTTCGAGGACATGGATCAGCTCAACTGCGTGCGTCCCGACATCAGCCCGCGGGCCAGCGGGCACATCATTGAGCAGATCGAGCTGGTCCGGACCCTCCTGGAGAAAGGGTACGCCTACGAGGTAAACGGCTCGGTCTATTTCGACGTATCGAGGTTCAAGGAGTATGGCAAGCTCTCCCGCCGGAATATTGACGAGATGATCGCCGGGGCGCGCGTCGAGCCCTCGCCCGACAAGAAGAATCCGGTCGATTTCGCGCTCTGGAAGAAGGCCGAGCCCAACCACATCATGCAGTGGCCCAGCCCCTGGGGGATGGGCTTCCCCGGCTGGCATCTGGAGTGCTCGGTCATGTCCATGAAGTACCTGGGCAAAACCATCGACATCCACGGCGGCGGGCTGGAGAACCAGTTCCCCCACCACGAATGCGAGATCGCCCAGGCCGAGGCCGCCAACGACGCTCCGTTCGTCCGCTACTGGCTGCACAACAACATGGTCACCGTGGACGGCCAGAAGATGGGCAAGAGCCTCAACAACTTCATCACGCTCAAGCAGGCTTTCGCGGGCGCGCACGAAAGGCTCACGCGCTACTACGAACCGCTGGCGATTCGGCAGTTGATCCTCAACAGCCACTACCGCAGCCCGCTCGATTTCTCCGACGCCGCACTCTTCGCGGCCAACAGCGGCTATCAAAAAATCAGCGAAACCGTCAAGGCATTGCGAAAACAAATCAAGACGGCCCCGGACGGACCGCTCGACGAGGACGTCACCCGCCGGCTCGACGAATGCAAGGCGAAGTTCGAAGCGGCCATGAACGACGACCTGAACACGGCCGTGGCGTTGTCGGTACTCTTCGACCTGGTGCGCACCGCCCAGCCGCTGCTGGCCGAGGCCAAAACCACGCGCGAGACGCTCGGTGCTGTTGACGAGATGTTTGCCCGGCTCGGTGGCGATGTTCTGGGCGTGGTGAAAGACGAGTACGCCGAGGCCACGGCCACCGGCGAGGAGGCGATGGACAAAGTGGTAGGTATCCTCATTGAGCAGCGTGCTGAGGCCCGCCGGTCCAAGGACTTCGCCCGGGCCGATGAGATTCGCAACACGCTGGACGAAGCGGGGATCGCCCTGGAGGACAAGCCGGACGGGACCCAGTGGAGATGGAAATGAGAATCCTCGGCATCGATCCCGGCTTGCAGGTCTGCGGCTACGCCTGTCTGGAAACGGACGCCGACAGGGAAATCATCATCGAAGCCGGCGTCTTTCGTACTTCCGGCGAGTTGCCAATCGAAGCCAAGCTGAACCAGATCGCCGACGATATCGAGGCGGTGCTGAGGAAGTTCGCTCCCGACGTGGTCGCGGTCGAGCAGCTTTATTCCCATTACGCCCATCCGCGCACGGCGATTCTGATGGGACATGCCCGCGGCGTTATCCTCCAGAAGAGCGCCGCGGCCGGCGTGGAGGTCAAGAGTTTCAGCGCCACCCGCATCAAGAAGTCGCTCACCGGCAACGGCCGGGCCTCGAAAGAGCAGGTGCAGAAGACCATGCAAACGATCCTCGCCCTGCCCGAAGTGCCCAAGCCGCCCGACGTCGCCGACGCCATGGCCGCCGCCCTGTGCTGCGCCAATTCCATACAGAGAACTTTGCCCGTTTGAGAAGCCATGATTGCACGAATCGAAGGAAAACTCATTCATCTTGACACCGAAAGCGCCCTGGTTCAGGTCGGCTCGGTGGCGTATGAGGTGATGTTGCCCGGCTACTGTATCAATGCGCTCTCGGAGCGGCTGAACACCGAGGTTGCCCTGTGCACGATGGAGTACTACGAAGGGACGCTGGGCGGGGGCAATCTCATTCCGCGCATGGTCGGCTTTCTTACGTCGGCCGAACGGGACTTCTTCACCCGGTTCATCAGCGTCAAGGGCATGGGCATCAAAAAAGGCCTGCGGGCGCTGAGCATCCCCGTGGGCAGCATCGCCGCGGCCATTGAAAACGCCGATGAGAAGACGCTGCTATCGCTGCCGGCCGTCGGGAAGCGGATGGCCCAGCAAATCATCGCCGAGCTCAAGGGCAAGCTCGAAGCGTTCGCCGTCGGCGCCGAGCGCGCCAGGGCCGCCCAGACGGCGTTCAAACCCTTCCAGGCCGAGGCACTGGAGATCCTCATCGCCTGGGGCGAGAAACGCAACGAGATCATGGAGCTGATCGAGCTGGCCTGCCAGAGGCACCCCGACGTCACCACCGCCGAAGCCCTCGTCCCCCTCGTCTACCGCCTCAAACAAGGCGTGGAAGTCTGAGTCATTGCTGCCCGGCGCTGACGCGGTCACCTACATTGTGCCCGGTCCGGCGCGGCCCGCGCCATACCTTCCGTCGCCCGATTTACGGGGCGACTCTTGAACTTTGCGCCCAAATCGGTAAGCTCTGGATATGGCTATAGGCAGAGTCATCACTGGACAGTCCCTGGGTGAGGCCGAGGAGGCTTTTAATACGTCGCTGCGCCCGCAGCGTCTTGACGAGTGCGTGGGACAGCGGAACGTGCGCGAGAAGATTGCCATCGCCGTCGAGGCGGCCCAGCAAAGGGGCGAACCGCTGGAGCACATCCTCTTCTACGGCCCGCCGGGGCTGGGCAAGACCACGCTGGCCCATGTGGTCGCCAACGAGATGGGGGCGCGCATCCGCAGCAGTTCCGGTCCGGCGTTGGTGAAGGCCGGGGACGTGATGGGCATGCTCAGCAACATCGGCACGGGCGACGTGCTCTTCATCGATGAAATCCACCGGCTCAGCACGCCGGTCGAGGAGTTCATCTACCCGGCGATGGAGGACTTCAAGGTCGATTACACCGTGGACAGCGGACTGCACGCCAAGACGATCAACTTCCCGCTCAAGCGGTTCACGCTCATCGGCGCCACCACGCGGGCCGGTCTGCTCAGCGCGCCGCTGCGCAGCCGGTTCGGGATGCTCTATCACCTCGATTTCTACGACGCCGCAGAACTAACGGAGATTCTTGGCCGCTCGGCGGGGCTGTTGAAGCTGGAGTGCCAGGACGGAACGTTGGAGTTGATTGCCGACCGCTCGCGCGGCACGCCGCGTATCGCCAACCGCCTGCTCAAGCGCGTGCGCGACTATGCCCAGGTCAAGGGCTCCGGCGTGCTCAGCCCGGAGATCGTGGAAAACGCGCTGAAGATGGAGCAAATCGACGCGCTGGGCCTGGATCCGCTGGATCGAGCCGTTCTCAAGGCGCTGGCCAACGTCTACGACGGCGGGCCGGCCGGCATCGAGGCCATCGCCGCCACGCTCGGCGAGGAGCGCGACACCCTGGAGGACGTCGTCGAGCCCTATCTGCTGCAAATCGGCTTCCTGCGCCGCACCAAACGCGGACGAGAAATCACCCCCCACGCCCGCAACCACCTCGGCCTGCCTCCCCACCGAAAAAAACGCCAGACCGGCCAAGGCGACCTGTTCGAATAAAGAATTACAGTGTCCGAAAACGTTCACAAACACATTGATAGCTCGCGGCGACGATATTTCTGGATTTTGGGCGCTTGCTGAGCGTACAATATTCAGATGGGATGCAGGGTTGCATCCGACGACGTGTTTTTCCGAGGGTGCGTTGCATCTGCGGCTATGAGAATACTGTTTGGAGTGTTTGACTGGGGTCTCGGTCACGCCACGAGAGACATCCCTCTGATAACCGAGCTTCTGCGTGAGAACGACGTTCACGTTCTTTCCACCGGTCCGGCCCTCGAGCTTCTGCAGGGCCACTTCGGCGAGAAGTGCACCTATCACGATGTGCCCAGCATTTACCCGCCTTACACGCGCACCCGGCTGTTCAAAGTGAAGTTTTCCGTTTCGATGCCCCGGATGATGCGGACACTGCGGCGTGCGCGCCGACGCTCCAGGAGAATCATCCGCGCCGGGTTCGACCTGGTGATCTCCGATTGCCGGTACGACGTATACGACCGATCCGACAACTCGTTCCTGATCAACCACCAACTGCGATTCAAAACCCCCGTCGGCGCCGAACGCGTGTTCGAGAAGTGGCTCGCGACGCGGATGCGTAGGTACCGCTGCGTGTTCGTGCCGGATTACGCGGAAAAAGACCTGACCGGGGTTCTTTCCCACGACCTGCGCTATATTCCCAAGGAGAAAGTCAAGCATATCGGTATTCTCTCACGCCTGCGAAAACGCCGACTGCCGCAGAACGTCGACTATTTCATCTCTCTATCGGGACCCGAACCTCAAAGAACGGTACTGGAGCAACGCATCCTGACCCAGGCGGCAAAGCTGGCGGGAAAGATCGTGATCGCCGGGGGCAAACCCAACGGTGAGCCGAAATGCGCCGGCGCAAACGTCGAATACTACAGCTTCCTGGACGCCGGCCGGCAGGAAGAGGTCATGAACCGGGCGAAGTTCATCATTACACGCTCGGGCTATACGACCATCATGGAACTCGCCGAATTGGGCAAGAAGAACGTGCTGCTGCTACCCACCCCGGGCCAAACCGAGCAGGAGTATCTCGCCGATTACTACGAAGAGCAGAAGTACTTCCATCACGTCAGTCAATACCGGCTGCGACTGCCCCGGGACATCGAGGCCGCCCGCAGGTTCCAGGGCTTCGAACCTCCCTGGCAGACCCAGGAGTCCGTGGCGCGATTCATGGAAGTCCTCCACTCGTAGGATTCTGCGGCGGTCTGGTACCAATTCTGATAAATCCTCCCGCGGCATGTCATCCTGAACGTAGCGCAGCGAAGTGAAGGATCCTGGGCTGCGACCTTGAGATTGACTTCGTTCGCAGGCTGACGCTTCGCCTGCGGCTCAGCATGACAGAGCCCTATCGCGCGAGAAGTGGACAGCCCCTGCATCCCAAGCCTCGCCTCTGTCAGCCCGTTAGTATATGCCCGGCCATCTTGGGACGGCGGCCCAGGGTCTCGGTGAAGTGATGGATCAGAACCCCTTCCATTTCCTCGAGCGCTTTGTCCCGCAATTGGGGGATCGCTTTCACGTCGGTCCAGCCGCGCAGGGAAGCGGCGGTGAGTCGGACTTTGTCGGGGTAGCTCATCTCGCAGTCCCGGCATATCAACCCGTTGGCGGCGCTGCTGAAATACACCTGGCGCCAGTGACGCGAGACGGGCGTTTTGCAGTTCGCGCACCGATCCACGACCGGCCGCAGACCCACTTCACGCAGCAAGAGCAGTTGAAACAGGATCAGCCGAATCATCACGGCGCGACGATCGCCGGCGAGATCCTCTTGCTCAAGATCCTGAAGCAACTGCACAAAATGATCGAACAGGACCAGGTGTGGGTCATACTCATCGGTGAGAAGACCAAGCAGCTCGGCGGCAAACAAGGCACTGTGCAAGGCGAACAGATGCCGCCGCAGGCCGCCGCGCACCGGATGCGGCTGAAACTCCGTCAAGGTGGCGAGCTTTTCCCTGGAGGAGCTCGCAAAGACGACGGCGCCAAAAGAGAGTACCTCAATCGGACCGTCAAAGGCGGATTTGGAACGTTTCGATCCCTTGGCAATCGCCCCGATCTTTCCGGAAAGGCGGGCAAAGAAGGTTACGATCTGCGAGGTCTCGGAATAGTCAACGGTGCGGATACAAACCGCCCGATCTTTCGTCAGCATGGTCAGGGCTCGATGGATTTCTGAATTCTGACCCGTTTGACCCGGCGGGGCTCGGCCGACGAGATCGTGAACGTCAAGTTCGCGTACTCAAAATGCTCGCCCGTCTTGGGTATGTACCCCAGCCGGGAAAAGACAAACCCCCCTACGGTATCGTAGTCCTCGTCCTCGGGCAGGTCCAACTCATAATCGTCGTTGAGGTCATCCACGTATGTCCGGGCATCCACCTCGATCGTGTTCTCGTCGATCCGCCGAATCGACTCCGGCGGCGTCTCCTCGTACTCGTCCGTAATCTCGCCGACCAGCTCCTCGAGAATATCCTCCAGCGTCACAATGCCCGCCGTGCCGCCGTATTCGTCCAGCACCACGGCAATGTGAAGCTTCTGATTCTGGAACTCGTGCAGCAGCGACCGCAACGGCTTGCTCTCGGGCACGAAATAGGCCTCGCGCATCCGCTCGCGAAGACTGAAGTCATCCGACTCTTTGCCCACCTCAGCCAACAGGTCTTTGGCGTAGATCAGGCCGATGATATTGTCGATGTTGTCCTCATACACGGGAATCCGCGAATGTCCCGCCTCTATGATCGTCCGGAGCACCGACGGCCGATCCGCGCCGACTTCGACGGCCACGAGGTCGGTCCGCGGCGTCATGATCTCGTCGGCGCAGCGTTCGCCCAGCTCCAGCACGTTCTCGATCATTTCCTGCTCTTCCTCGTCGAAGGCCCCTTCCATCCGGTGCTGCTCGAGGTCTTCCAAAAACTCTTCCTGCTTCTCTTCCTGCTGTTCCCTGGCGGTCGCCTCGGGCACGCCGGCGAGGCGGCGCACAAAACCGTCATAAAGGCGCAAGACATACAACACCGGGGCTGCAACCACCGACAGCACCAGCACCAGCCGGTACGTGCGACTCAGCAGCTTTTCCCCGGCGTATTTGGCCCACGCGTGAGGAATAGCCAGGCTGAACACCGAGAAGATCGCCAAGGCGATCACGAAGACAAGCACGTAGCTGACAGGATTGAGCTGCCCCTGCAACGCCGACAGCACGGCCACCAGCAGCAACAGGGCACAAACGTTGAAGACCAGCCGATAGAAGGCACACGTCAGAGCCAGTCTGTCGGCATTCTCGACCAGTCCATCGACAAGCTCGGGGCGCTCCTCTCCATTGGCCGCTCTGAATGCCTCCTGCAACCGGAGACGCGAGAAGATGCGCAACGCCGTGGCGTTGACAGAAAAGAACAATGTTGCTCCAACGAAAAGGCATATCAGCAACACCGCCCAACCGATGAAGCCCACTTCCCAATATCCTTTCAAGAAATCCTTCGATTCGGACCGTTCGGCACATCCGGCCTACTGTACCGGCCCGTCGTCATCATACACCAAACCGTAGCCCAGGTGTTGCAGAATCTCATTCTCCCTCCGGTGCATTTCCCGGGCCTGCTCCGGGGTGGCATCGTCGAAGCCCAGATTATGCAGCAATCCGTGCGTGATGTACAGGGCCAATTCCGCCGCGCCGGCATGCCCCCGGCGGGCGGCTTCGCGCAGCGCCAGCTCGCCGTTGACGATCACGTCAAATACCCTGTCCCGGCCGGCATCGCCGTCGTCGGAAAGATCGAAACTCAGGCAGTCCGTCGTTCCGCGGTGGCCCAGATATTGCTCGTTGAGCCGGCTGATCTCGGCGTCATCGACGATCCCGAGGCTCACGACGGCCCGCGTGACCGCAAAATGCTCGCAGACGAACCGTACCAGTTCCTCCAGCCTCGCCGGGTCGGCCGGGGCCTGCTGGAAGTGCTGAGCGATCTCGATGGTGATCATGGACGCGAAAGCCTATGTCTGAACCATTTTCGGCACGCCGGATTTCAGCGGGCGCTGCTCGGAGACGGGCTCGTCCGGCGCCGTGGGATACGCGATGCGACCGTGATAGTGGGCGGCCAGAGACTTGGACATGCTCACCTCGATCTGACTGAGCTCGCGCAGGGTCAAATCGCACTCGTCGAACTGTCCGTCCTGCAAGCGTTTCATCGCAATATTGTGGACCACCGTCTCGACCTTGGCCGGTGTCGCTTCCGACAGCGACCGGGTCGCTCCCTCCACCGCATCGGCCAGCATAACGATGGCCGCTTCCTTGGTCTTGGGCTTGGGCCCGGTATAACGGAATTCGCTTTCCGCCGGCGGCGCCTCTTTCGGCTTTCGCCCGTCGGCCCCGGTCGTGGGGGCCTCGTGCTTCTTGATCGCCTCGTTGTAGAACGGCTCAACCAGCGTCGTGCCGTGGTGCGTCTCAATGAATTGCCGCAGGACACCCGGCAGGCCAAACTCCCTGGCCATCTCGGCGCCGTCCTTGACGTGCCCCACGATGATCAACTGGCTCATCGCCGGCGAGAGTTCCTTGTGCTTGCTGGCGGAACCCATCTCGTTTTCCACGAAGTACTTGGGCTTGTTGAGCTTCCCAATATCATGGTAGTAGGCGCCGACGCGACATAGCAGCCCGTTGCAGCCGACGGCCTCAGCGGCCGCCTCGGCAATGGAACCGATGAGCAGACTGTGACTGAAGGTACCGGGCGCCTCCATCGCCAGCTTCTTTAGCAGAGGCTGATTGGCGTCGGAATAGTCCAGCAGGGTCATGCTGGTGGCGATGCGGAATACCTTCTCGATGAGAGGCAGCAAACTCTGGATCAACAGGCCTGCCAGAAAGGCCGCACCTGCGTGATAGCCCGCCGCCTGGAGAACTTCGGTCACTGCCGAAGGCTCGCCCAGGAAATTCAAGTACACCACGGAAGAGGCGGTGACAAATACCACGGCCGCGGCCAGGGCGCCGACTTCCAACAGCTTCATCCGCGTGCGAATCTCCTTGAGAGACAGACAGCAGGTCATCACGCCGGCGACCATGGTCAGGAACAGCCCCATGCCCTGAAGCTGAAAGCCCCCGTCCGGCCGCGGCCCCACTGCCAGGGCCGCGAACACGCAGTACAGTGTACCCGTACCCATCGCAAACCGCTGGTCGTAGGCGATGGCCAACACGATGGCGACCAGAATCGCCGTCCCTGTGCCCCAGGGCGGCCCCCAGAGACTGTCGCCGCTCGAGAGAATACCGAGCTTCGTAGTCGCCAGAGCCAGCAGAAACAACCCCGCCAATGCGAGGCCCCGCGCGTGGTTGCGCAGAACGCGACGCTCATAGTGGTGTATGTAGAAAGCAGCGCCGACCGAAATGAAGACAATCAAGGCCGACAAAGCGCCCAACGCCCGGTAGCGCCGCTGCTGAACCAACTCGAACGAAAGAATACCGACACAGGCAGCGACAAACAGCAGCCACAGCAGGGCCGAGATCGCCGCATCGGCGTCCGCCAGTACCGGAGCCCTCAGGGAGCGCGCCGTGGAGATATTCCGGCGTACCTGGCTGCGCCGCGGGTTGGCTCGCCTGAAATACTTCATAGAATGGACTCCAGGCCCAACGGCGGCCCGTGTCTGTTCATCTGGACCGGTTCAGAGAAAGTCATGCGTCAGTACCCCCCGTCTGAGCAGACCTTTGTTCATCCTGTCTGTGCTTGTAGGCCTGCACGATGTTCTGCACCAATTTGTGCCGGACGATGTCCCGTTGGCTCAGCTCCACCACGCCGATTCCGTCGATCGCTTGCAGGATCTCAATGGCCTCAACCATGCCGCTCTTCTGGCCGACCGCCAGGTCCACCTGGGTAATATCACCGGTAATAATCATTTTCGAACCATGCCCGAGCCGCGTCAATACCATCAACATCTGTAGACCGGAGGTATTCTGCGCCTCATCGCAAATGATCGCGGCTTCATTGAGAGTTCGGCCGCGCATAAAGGCCAGCGGAATGATCTCGATGATATCCAGTTCCATGAATTTTCGCATCTGGCCGAAATCCATCATGTCCTCGATGGCATCGAAGAGCGGCCGAAGATAAGGGTTGACCTTGGCTTGGATATCGCCCGGCAGGAAGCCCAGCTTCTCACCGGCTTCAACCGCAGGTCGGGCCAGGACAATGCGCCGAATCTGCCGCTTCTTGAGCATCGAGACTGCCACGGCCACCGCCAGGTACGTCTTGCCCGTCCCGGCCGGACCCGTACAGAACGTGAGATCGTTCTTGAGCATGGTCTCGATGTATTGGAGCTGCCCTCCAGTGGACGGTTCGACCACCTTGTTGGAATACACACTGATCGCCTGTCCGCTCTCGGCCGGGCCGGACCAGGCCCCCTGCTGCACAAAACCGGCAACATCGTCCACCGTCAACTGCCCGGTCTTGAGCAAATGCTTCTGCATGCGGTCGATCACCTCGGTCGCCTGATTCACGCTGGTTTCAGTGCCACTGATGACGAGGTTCGACTGACGGGCGGTGACTTGCACGCCCAGGGAGCGACGCAACAACCGAAGGTGGCTGTCGGCCGGCCCGAACAATTCGAGTTGCTTATCGGGGTCCAGTTGTACCGTTGCGTCCAACACATTCCTCACTACAGTACGGTCTCTCTTGTGAGCAGCCTGGCTCTACGCGAAGAGTCTCAAAAAGACGTAGGCAAACGGCGTCGCAAAAAGGGGCGAATCAATCACGTCCAGTATCCCACCAAATCCGGGCACAGAACTCGACGAATCCTTCCGGCCGGCATCGCGCTTGAGCATGGACTCCACCAGATCGCTGAACTGTCCAACGACAGCGAGGCACGCACCAAAGACCAGTGCCAGCCAAGCCGACATTATACCAAAACCTTTCGCAAACGCGAAACTCACTACCACCCCGGCCAGCAGCGCACCGGCCATGCCCTCCCAGGTCTTTCCCGGGCTGACCCGGGGGGCCAATTTGTGCCTGCCGAACATCCGCCCAGACGTGTAAGCGCCTATGTCAGAAGCCTTTACGACGCAGATGACCGCGAACATCTCCCACAACCCGGCATCGATGCGGATGGCCAGAACAAAGGCACCGAGCAGACCCAGATAAATCATCGCAAAACAGCTAATCCCGCAATTGTGCAGCACGCCTTCAACGCCGAACGCCAGGTACTGCTGAAGCAATACGCCCATCAGCACCAGGACAAGCACGGCGGGAAGATACAACTGCCCGGAGAAGGGGAAAACCTGCGGCCAGTACCACGCCGTCGAAAGCAAGACCACGCCGACCGCAGAAGACGGATTCAGCACGACCAGTCCCTTGGCGGCAGCCAATCGGGACAACTCCAGACAACCGAGAACCAGAGCGGCGGCAATCAAAAGGGCCACGACCGTCCCCTGCACCTGCTTGTCGTCGGACGGCGAGGCTGTCAAGGAGCCGTCGAGCCAGCCGTCGATAACGACCAGGCCCGTGCAAACCACCGTCATTAAGGTCCCGAAGAGTAACCGTTGTCTCAGCATGGCTCGTGAAGATGCTTAGGATTCCGTCGTCACCGTACCACCGCTCCGTCGGCGGCAAAACCCGTCGTTAGCCTATCGGCTCGCCTGTGAGCCGATCTCAATTGCACCAAAACGACGATCCCGCTGCGCATACGCCAGGATCGCCTCTTCCAATGATGCCTGTGTGAAGCTCGGCCAGAGTGTCTTGGTTACGTAGAACTCGCTGTATGAAATCTGCCAGAGCAAAAAGTTGCTCACGCGCAACTCCCCGGCGGTTCGCACCAGGAGATCGGGGTCCGGAATCGCCGCCGTGGAAAGTCGGCTGCTGATGCAACGCTCATTGATGTCGTCCAGTTGCAGTTGTCCGTCCTTGTATGCCTGCGCAATGGCCCGGGCGGCATCGATAATCTCGGCCCGGCCGCTGTAATTCAAGGCCAGGGCCAGCACCATGCCCGAGTTATCGCGGGTCATGTCCATAGTGCGCGACAGCTCGTGGACGACCGATTCCGGCAACCCGGAGGCACGTCCCAGATGAATCAGTCTCACGTTGTTTTTCATCAGACTGGGCCGAATCCCCACGAGGTATTCGGCGTACAGATGCATCAGCGCGCCGACCTCGGCCGGCGGGCGTTTCCAGTTCTCCATGCTAAACGAATACAGCGTCAGCGATTGAATGCCGAAGTCCACACAGCATTGGGCGATCCGTTTGGCCGTGCGAGCCCCTTCCCGGTGCCCCTCAAAGCGCATCAGTTGCTTCTGCTGGGCCCAGCGACCGTTTCCGTCCATGATAATGGCGATGTTGCCCGGCACCTGCTCCGGCTGAATCCCAAGCCGCTGGGCCGTGGCTTGCCGCTTTTGTAGCATCTCTTTCATTTGACCCACCTGCATCGCGCAGAGCCCTGAGAAACCGCCCGGCGGTTTCAGCCCTCCAACAGCGGCCGCAACCACCTACGTTCTGACGATCGTCTGGCTTCGCTTGGGACCTACGCCAATCATTTCAATCGGACTGCCGACAACGGCTTCAATGCGCCGCACGTAATCGCGGGCGGCGGTCGGAAGCTCGTCAAAGCTCGTCACTTCGCTGATCTCCTCGTCCCACCCAGGCAGGGTCTCATAGACCGGTCGGGCCAGCGCCAAGCGGTCGATGTTCGCCGGGAAAAACGTGGTACTCTTCCCGTCGATCTCGTAGGCATGGCAAAGGTTCAACTCCTTCAATCCGGTCAGGGTATCGAGATGCATCAGCGCCAGTGCATCAATCGATCCAATCTTCACGCCGTACGCCACGGCCACCCCGTCGAACCATCCGCACCGGCGCGGCCGACCTGTGGTCGTGCCGTACTCGTTGCCTTTGTCGCGAATGTACTGACCGATCTCGTTGTCCTGCTCGCACGGGAAAGGCCCCGCCCCTACGCGTGTGGTGTATGCCTTGGCCACTCCGAGGTACTTCTCCACCATCCGGGCCGGCACGCCACAGCCCGCCGGCAATCCCAACGAGCTTGAATTCGAGCTGGTTACGTAGGGAAAGGTTCCGTGATCCAGATCCAGCAGCGAACCCTGGGCCCCCTCGAAAAGAACCGACCGGCCCGCTCCAATCGCCTCGTGAAGCAACTCCGTCGTGTCCGTCGTAAAGGGCACAAGCCGGTCGGCATAGCGGGCACATTTCTCCGCCAGCGCCCCAACGCCGATGGGCTCGGCCCCGTAGAGGGCGCCGAAAAGCTTGTTCTTGTAATCAATAATGTGGCCCAGCTTCTCCCCAAGTCGACCTGGGTCCCGGAAATCACCCATGCGGACGGCGTAGCTGCGTCCAACTTTGTCGGCGTAACACGGACCGATGCCGCGAATCGTCGTGCCGAGTTTCTGCTTGCCCAGCGATTCCTCGCGCAACTGGTCCTCTCGCTTGTGATAGTCCAGGACAACGTGGGCGTTCTCGCTGATGAAGAGCCGACCGTCGAGGGAAATCCCGCGCTCGGCCAGGCCGTCAATCTCACCAATCAGAACGTCCGGGTCCACCACTACGGCGTTGCCTATGACGCAGGTCACACCCGGGCGAATCGAACCGCTCGGCAGCAGATGCAGGGCAAAACGCTCATCCCCAATGACGACCGTGTGGCCCGCGTTGGAGCCGCCCCCATAGCGAACGACGATCTCACTGTCCTCGGCAAGAATATCGACAACCTTGCCCTTGCCTTCATCGCCCCACTGCAATCCCACTACACAAATGTTCATTGGACCTCTGTATCCGAAACCCATCTATCATGCCACTACAAACAAACCCCAATACACTACTGAGGCATCCCGCCCCGGTCAACCAGTTTATTCGGCCGGTCGAAATGCGTGTGCCCGTCGAATCGCTGCTGCGGGCAAAGCGTGTTCGGAGCACCTCCTTGCGATGAGCTTCGCCGCGGGATCTCACTTCACAGGTCTTTTCGTCTGCTTGGAGCAGAGCCCGCCCCGGGGCACGCTCCCACGCCCCCACCGAAGAGAATTTCTTTGTCTTTGGATTTTTTCTCTTGACAGGTGCTCGGAGGGAGATAGTGTATATAGTAGCTGAGACTTACGCAACGTGATGGCAGCCCCTCCGAGAAGAGTCTCGACCGTGTAGTGGCAGGTTTTTTGGGTGGGCGTCTTGCCCAGAACAGTTGCGAGAAAACTGTTCCGTTGCGGGAAGCCGGGGCCCAAGGGCCTTGCCGGGGAGCGAAAACGATGAGGTGCAAGGAGAGGAAACGACCAGACGCCGGATGGCCACGAGCCATTTCCTGGGGATTGGTTCTGCCCGGTCTCTTATTGCCTGCGCTCGCGCGCGATCCGCGCGATTCTCGGCAGTCCGCGCCGCTGCAGCAAACCCTGGCGATTGTCCAGGACTGCATGGCTAGCACGCCAGCCCCTTGGCCGGACACGTGGCAACGCGAATACCTGGACGCCATTCGCCAGGCTCTCAACAACGATGCAAATCAGGCGGATTACGCACCACGGATTGAGGTGTTTCGGCGTGGCTTCGCGCGCTACTGGGCCAAGTCTCCCGTGGCGGGGTTGACGCAGACAGAATTCGATCTGCGTAAGGCCGAAATACGGTGGTATTGCGAGACGCTGAGGGCGGAAGAACCTGCTTCGCCTTCAGAGAAAGTGGTCCTGAAAGCCCAACTCCGCGACCTGTGTGATTATGCAGCACAGTACCTCAACGGCCGGTTCCCGTTCCTGAAGCCCGAATGTGTGGAAGAGGCCAAAAAAGCGGCTCTGGCGGAGTTCGAACAAGAGGTGGAGAGTCCCTTGCTTCCGATCTTCCGCAGACCCCTGTCCGAGGACCAGTTGCGCGCGACCAAGGCCCGCTGGGCGCGCCTGTATAGACGCTGGCACTTCATCTGGCGTGGGGTCCGATATGGGGGCCGAGGAGGGGGAGATCTATCCGACCCGGGGAACCTGACCAGCCATTCCCACTATCGGTTTGCCAGACGATGCCTGACTTACCTGCCTCGCACGCTCTGGCCGACAGTTCCAAAGCCTCCAGGGTATGTTCTGGAGGTCATCACGAAACTCAACGCCGAGAAGGCAGAAAGAGCACGCCTCACCCGGAAGGGCGTCCACGCAGAAAGGGAAGTAGCGATGCGCTGCTCCAACCAGATTGAGCAGGTGGAAGAGTGGAGCTTCGTTTTCACCGCCCTGCTCGAGACTGCAAGCACAGACCATGGGCAGGCCTGCTCCCTTGCGAATTCTCGGGAAGGAGGTGATGCCTATGACCTGAAGAAACAGCCATAGAGTGTGCTTGGATGCAACGAAGTAAGTGCAAAGGATTACGAAAGGAGAAGCTATGAAACCGTGGCGTATAGCTGGAATCCTGGCAGTGGCTGTGTCTCTCTGGTGCTCGACCACAGGTTATGCCTGGTACGTGAGTCGTCAACTCACTGACTGGGATGAATATGACGAAAAAGTCGGGGAAGGATCCTATGCCGAATCGAAGTATGGCGGTCCGTTTCGCGCCAATATCACCTATGCCGATGTCTATGCTGAAATCGAGGGCGAGGAACAGAACTGCGCCGGTGGCGCTTACGCGTACGTGTACTGGACGGACACCATCCTGGGCTATGATCCCGAGTGGGACCCGCCTCTTCTGGCTCAGGTAAGCTCTGAGGTGTATACGTGGACGTATGCGCAGTATGATTTGGAAGACAGTGAATACGACACCAGCGTGGCGGCCACGGGCTACGCCAGTGGCTACAGTGCGAGTGCCTATGTTCAGATCAGCGAGCCCGACGCTGGGGATGTAGACGGCGACTGGTTCGATGAGGATATAGACATATACGAGAACGGTTACCCCATCTACCTTGAGGAATTTGCCTATGCTGCGGCGCAGACGCTGACTACAGAACAGAAGGTGAAGGCCAGCGCATATGCCACCTCGGAGACGACTTGTGTCGTCATACAGAACCCGTAATGCCGGCGGCGCGCAGGCGAGCCAATCCCGGATGGGCAACACCGTGGGTGCGCTCGTGCGTTCGCGCCATCTGCTGGGATAGAAGCCGCCACCTGATACGGCGAGGTGCTTGAGCATCAGGTTCAGGACTGGGACAATGGCTCTGAGGCAGCGACTCAATAACGCCAAAGAGAAGACCCCGCTTCCAAGACCGGTGAGAAGGCGGCATGAGACGGTATCCCACCGTGTTGTGAAGACTGTCCGGGCCATTGTCTTTGTCTGCGCGTGTGCCCATCGATGGGGATGGGCGCGGGAGTCACCAGCGCCGGAGTTGGCGTCATATCGCGCGTATGATGTGTTCGTCACTCGCCGGTCGCACACGTATTATCCGCGCACCTATCGCGCGGTGCTTGCAACCGATGGCCGGCGCTGCCGCCTTGCGCTCTACTGGCTCGATCCCGCTGAGGAGATCGAACCAACGGATGCTCTGGCGTTCAGCGATTTCCTTTTCGACGTGGACTGCGTCTGGTACTGGCATCACAAAGACAAGCGACCGCATACCTCGCCTTTGGAGCCGCGTTCGCCCTACAAGGCGGTGCAGTTGCCCACAGGCAGGGGCTTTGAACCGATACTTGGGGCGATTCTGACGCTTGTCGTGCATAACCGCGCTGCCGTCGCGAATTGGGAAGCGCCGATGGAAGCATCCCGGTTCTTCCAGGGGATCAGGAAGCAAGACCGATTCGAGCACACCGCTACACGACCGCCCCAGCGCGCGCCCACCGACGCCTTGGTTTCCGCCTGGACGAAAGGTGATGGCACCGTACTCGACCGGCTCCCGTTCGGGCGAACGTACTCCAGGGATACGGGCCCGGAGGGCAACGTCGTGTGGCGCATGTCCAAGGCGGCGGTGGCCATGGAAAAAGCGAGGGTGACGATCAAGAGCATAGCTTTGCCCAACATGCGCGGGTGGTCCGACATGGGAGATCCCAACACGCTCGGACGGTGGTCTGCGGTGCCGGAGGCTTACCGTCGGTACTGGTCCCTGAGGGACCGTAGCGTTCGCTTGCGGCGCAAACCGAATGTCCGCGAAGCGCGGCAGCTTTACGCAGATATCCGCTCGGCCCTGGGCGGGGCGCTGCCGGACGATCTGAACTCGCCACTGCGGGAGTTGCTCTTTCGCACGTCCCTCCATACCGGATCAGATGAGGCGATGCGCTCGTCGGCCTGCCAATACTTCAGGGCCTACGTTCGACTGGCCCAGGAACCGGTGGAGCGCATTGTCATAGAGCTTGGACGGATCGGCCAGGCACTGGGAACCCAATGGGCGGAGAATCAGACGCGCGATTTTGTTCGTCCTCTGCTCAAAGGCATCGTGGACCCGACGGTGTTCGCCGATCCCGAATTCGTGAGCGAAGATGTGCTCGAGTGGATTCACACGCAAGGGCCGACCTGGTCCTGGTATGAGCAATTGGTCCGCGAGACGGTTGAAGAAGCTGTCGGCATCGGCTTTGACTCTGCGGGCCATACCTCACCTGTGCCCGACGAACGAGATCGTCCGGTGACTACCTCCGATTCCGAACCGAATGACGACGCCCCGTCGACGTATGGCCAGGTACGCGAATAAGGAGTAGAATCATGGTTCGACAAAGAGCGTTCACATTGATTGAGCTGTTGGTGGTGATCGCCATCGTTGCCTTGCTGATGGGAATTCTGATTCCGGTCCTGGGCAAGGCCCGGCGGCAGGCCCGTGCGGCCGTCTGCCAGGGGAACCTGCGGCAATGGGCCACCACACTGGCTGCGATCGCCGAAGATAACGAGGGACGCTTTCTGCGCGACGACCCCGTGGGCCTGGCAAGGGCTCCCTTGTGGATTCTGACGGGGCGATCTTTCGCGGAGAGGACGAACGACCACCTGCAAGCCCCCAGGCAGTATCACCCAATCAGTACAAAAGGGATGTTGTGCCCCGAGGCCACCACACCCGCAGACAACTCGGTAGGCGGAGGCGGAGGTGGGTACATCTCTGATGGCATAACGTGCGATTATGACATCAAGCCTGGCAGCACGCACAGGGCGTGGGTATTCACCGTCTCCGAAGGGTCCACCAAGGAGACCCACGTCAGTTGTGTCAGTTACGGACTCAATGGCTGGTTGTTCCAGCGCCCGGGCGGGCCTATGACTCCCATGGAGCAGTTTGAACTGATGCGGTCCGATCCGCCCGCATCGTACACGAACATCTTCCTGTTGCGAAACACCGCCCGTATCCCCCTGCTCCTCGACGGCGCCGAGCCCGCCCTTTTGCCCGAGGAGGACCACCACCCGCCCTGGAGCGACGAAGAGCCCAGAGGCCCGGGCATGGAAGGCGTCTGCATGAATCGGCATAGCGGGCACATCAACGCCCTGTTCCTCGATTGGTCGGTGCGCAAGGTAGGCCTCAAGGAGCCGTGGACGCTCAAATGGTACGATACCTTCAACACCGCTGGACCCTGGACCAAAGCCGGCGGCGTCACACCCGACCGCTGGCCCCCCTGGATGCGACGCTTCAAGGATTACTGACGGTACCAGAGGCGATAAGAGTCGAGCCGATGAAGCAGCATGGAAGAACGGATGAAAACCATGGAGGAGCACAGGATCGCCCAGCCCCGGCGGGCCGTGGAGGACCTGAAAGAGCAATTAGGGGTCTCGGACAAGGAATGGGGGGGTTGGACCGAGGCTTGAGGCGGTCTATAACCTCGTGCACCCGCTGCCGCGATTAGGACGGAACGACGCACTCTCGAAAGCCGAGGTCTCGCAGAGAAGCAGCGAGCTACGCGAACTCCTGCGCGATCCGAAGGCGCCCGTGGAGCAAATCAAGGCCAGGTTGAGTGCCCTGCGCAAGGCCAGGGAGAAGGCCCGCCGGGAACTCGCGACGGCCCAGCAAGACCTGCGGCAACTCATGACCCTGCGCCAGGAGGCGGTACTCGTCCTGAATGGCCTGCTGGGCTGAATCTGCGCCGGCATGGGTAGGGACGCTTCGGCTACGTGATCTGGGCTATCAGATGATCGAGGATCGCACCCAAGTTGTCGTAGCTGCGGTCGTTGAGCTTCTCCTGCACTTCCTTGCCCTGCCCATCCTTGTAGGTGACCGTGAAGAAGCCCTTCTTGTCATAGTAGGTCTTATCGATCTTCTCGATGGCGTCGTAGGGTATTTTTCCTTTGCCGGCCACCACCAGCTCGTGGTCTTCGGCGACGACTTTCCGGCCTCTGATGGCGTAGAAGTAGGCCACCAGGAGAAGAGCCCCACCGGCCAGAACTGGACCGGCGACGCGATTAAAGACCAGCGTGCTGTTGGCGTTGCCCTGCTCGTCCGCGTGCTCTTCGATGAATTTCTTGTTCACATATCCATCGTAGCCAAACCAGAGCGCCGCCAGGATACACACAACCATGTAAATCTTTAGATTGTTCCGTTTGTACCGGCTCAGCGGCGCCTCAATCGCCATTGAGACTCCTTTCAGAATCACGTCGATCGTCTCTGAGCGATGACCTCCGTCAGAGGCTGCACAAAATGGCGGACGATTCTTTCGGCCATCAGATCTTCCACCAGGCGACACTGGCGTTCGAAGGCGGCCAGCGGATCGAACTTTTCATTCGTCCGAGGGTACTGCCTGACGGCGAGAGACAGAGTGATCGCTTCGTCCCGGTTGGCCTCCTTTTCGTCGGGTTCGTAGACGCTGGTCTTGGAATCGATGCTCACGCGTGCCTGCATATGCAGGTCGTCCGAAACTCCCAGAACGATGGCAGGCGAAAAAACGATCGGCTTGCCGTGCGGCCAGTCCGACAGAGTGCCGAACGCGCTGAGACCGAACAGGGCCTCGGCAATCACCTCGTCGTGCTGACCGGCGCAATCGAAATCCATCGCCAGCGTCAGGTCGAGCGAGTCCACGTCCAGCGGCGTTACCCCGAGCATATAGGGCATCAGCCCCAGAACCAGCCGGTCCAGCTCGTAGGCGTCCTCAAAACTGGGCGGACTGACCATGCCGGAGCCCAGGCGGTCGCCTTCGAGGCTGACCCACCGATATTGCCCGACCCCGTGATCTTCTTCCAGATAGTACTCTTCCTTATCCCGTCGATAGAAACGGCCCATCTGCGGAAACTGCTTCTGAATCCGCTCAAAGAACGTCAAGATCGTATCGCGGCTCTGGGGCAAATCCAGTTCCGTATTGACGTGCATATCGACGTAGAAGTCGTCACACAGAGAGCTATAGCTATTTGCTGACATAGGAGGAAAACCTCCTCAGAGACTTCAAAACCCACAGGACCGTGCGGCGCCATACACAGGAACTCTACCGGTCCACTTACCCATTATACGTACGGTTCCTCGTTTTCCCATTTTTTTTCGGTCGGAGAATGTAATTCGGCCGCGTAATTTTTCGCGGCCCCAGGACAATCCACAATTCGAGCGAATGAGGAGGCTTTTTGACTCGCGGTCTGGGCCGGATTTCTGAAACCGCAGGCGCCCTATGTCCTGTGTGGAAAGGGTAATTGCCACCCACCAGAGCCGCAGATGGACGAAGGAAAGGTCCGCAGGTTATCTGTCCACGGTTTTGGGCTCGGTCAAGGTCAGCTCGGCCAATACCGCGCCCACGACCGAGAGAATCGTGAAGATAAACACGCGCCAGACACCGCGGGCGACCCAATGGGCATCCATCACGCCCGCCCCGTGGGCGATCAGGGCGGAGAACCCGGTGGCGAAAACGGCTGCCAGCACGCCGGCCAGCGCCGCCGCCACGATGCGCCTGACCAGCCGCGCCCCGCCGGCACCCAGCGTAACGAGAGCCCCGCCCAGCAAGGGCACCGTCAGAACAAGCCACCAGAACTCGCGCAAGCCGGGTAATTGCCCCACGCGAGTGCAATAGTGATGACCGACCCCGGCGAACACGGCTGCCGCCGCCAGCGCACAGACAGCGACGTGCCAATAACGAGGGCGCAGCGGTGCGCGCATCTGCTCGCGACGACGCATCCTTCCGCGAATCGTCAGGGGCCAGTTGTAGAACAGGCAGAACACCCAGTGCTCCATCAGGGCCCCCCGCTCGCCGAACACCGGCACGAT